>NPIE01004350.1_pt2 | contig 36640 bp, 31 predicted proteins | sample 8637661 | NCBI WGS metagenome assembly NPIE01 (sample SAMN07420842, study PRJNA396082) | bioreactor metagenome | isolation source: sample BA12 brine-fed electro-methanogenic bioreactor BA | place: Japan: Kochi | collected 2016-12-09 | reverse complement strand
AACCTTCCGTTTCTCGTCCAAAATACGCCATTTCTTCTTTGTCTCCTTTTGCGAGTATCAATAAGAGCCGCTCGGCCAAGCCTAGATCATTGATCAACGCAGAATAGAGCTCCCTGACCCGGAGTCCTGAATCCGTGAACAGAGAAATCATCGCCAATTCTCGTTCTCGAGCCGGCGTTTTCAGACTCTCAGCTACTTCGAGCAAGCTCTTGATCTCTTCAACAGAGACTGTCCGTTGTTCCCGTCTTGGAACGTTAGGCAGAGTCAATCCTGCGGCGGGATTGTGGTTGATGACGCCCTCATTCTCCAAGAACTTAAAGAAGCATTTGAGAGCACAAGTTCCCTGCCGATGGGTGGCGGGGCTCCATCGCTCAGACATGGCTGCTCCCCAGTGACGAAGTATACGTCGAGTCACATGGGCAAAAGAAGTAATACCCTCCTCATGCTCCGCCATCCAATCAAGGAACTTCTCAATGTGCCATTGGTACTGGGTTTGAGTGTACTGACTGTACCGAGCCTGTTTCAAATCGAGTACAAACTCTGTCACCCATTCCGAAAATTCGTTTATCATCTTTTCCTCCTCATATCAAATTTGCTGCGACAAACGAACGGGAGGATTAAAACAGAAAAACGCCCCCAGACAACAGAGCGCCTGGGGGACGTTCGCTGATATTGTAGCACGTCTTGCGGAAGAGGACAAATCGAGAAAGCCTCTTTCAAGATAGATTAATCGGAGCTGGGAATAGACTCCAAGAGATCGCGCAGCTCTTTGGCGCGGTGAATGACTTCAGTCGCTCTGGGTCCCCCACCGGACAACTCCAGTTTACTATTGTATTCGTCCGCAGCTTTCCACAGGTTGCTTGCAGGGATGGATAATCCCAATGTCTCCATAGCTTCGAAAAGCCCTTGCTCAGCGAAGACTGCTTCTAGTGGGCTTAAATCTATCGCAACACCTCCCTGAGCCGCATTTAATGCTCTTAGAGCGCTCAGCCGAAGCAATCCGCTCACCCGTTGCCGATAATCATACCTCTTATTTTCCCTCTCAATCTTCTCCCGAATACGGGTTGTAGCAAGTGTTGTCAGAGCACTCGTGATCACGCCCAGGAAAATGGCAAAGAGATCAAGGGGAATGCGATCCAGGAACCGTGGGTAAGTAGACATACCATCTTCCAGCACATACAGAGATGCATCACACAAAGAATCTGTATCATCCAACCAACTGTAGTCGACACGCAATTGCGGACGTGGTTGTGGACCCGTCACCAATAGCCGAAACTCGGTATAGAAAGTCTCCCCAGGGCCAATATCCCCAGCCTCCGGCGGCAAATGCCACCGAACATCGGCTCCCAGGTCCCTGAATTGCATTTGGGTCAACGTAAAAGGAGTGGTATTCTGGATCCGTAATTCCAGGTCTGTCCATCTGCCAACTGCTACCGTCGCCTGTTGCGACCGCAGTTCAGCCCTGATTGCGGTTTCAACGGGTGTCACTGTTATCTTGTTTGCGCTCTGAACCAGCAGGCGTTCCTCAGACATTCCGGGGGACAGCTCATATGTTAACGAGAGGTTAGGTAACAGCTCCCCGGGGCGAAGGGGAATCACGGATAATTCAGTGGAGAAGCTGCCGGAGATATCGTGGAATGAAAGCGTGGACTCGGGCAAGTGCCAGAGGTCAGGACTACCTGACCGCAGACGAAGTTCTGTCCATACCTCATCCGTCTCGATGTGAAGATACCAACGGGAAAGCTGACCAACGAGTATTTCGTCTTCCAAAGGCAGCAAGGTAACCTGAACTGTCCGTGAGAAGATAGGATCTGACGAGGCAAGAGGTAGCTCGGCTCCGTCCGAAAGTGAATATAGGGGAAACATTGGGATTAGAAGCATAAACATAAACCAGCGTCTCAGGAAAGATATGTAATACATGGAAACTCCCTCCCCGGATAGATGTTGACTGGAGGTACAACTGAACACGCATTGTAATTATAGTTGTTCCAACCAAATTGGGAAGTTGTGTGAAACGAAAGCTATGGTATTCTTGTGACAAGAAAGTGACAAAGGGAGAAGACATGGTGGGGGTAACGACGTCAGGATTCAGCCAGCGTTACTGGCGTTGGCTGCAGCAATTGGGCTTCAAAGATGACCCTTTCGCCCTCTATGAAGCGGACCACGAACGCGATTACATCCCCTACTTCTTTGTGGATCGTCCTTATCTACACGATATTCTAGGCGATCCTGCTCATCCTCAGAGCGCTTTTCTTTTCGCTCATCGCGGTGAAGGCAAATCAGCGACTCGTGAAATGGTTGCCTATGAATGTCGACATGGAAGTCTGCGTCGTCGTGCGCTGGCTGTGCGGCACTATGATTTCCGCCCTTTGTTAGAGAACGTAGATGAGGATATTACACAAATCACCATTCGACATCATGTAGCTGCCTTGCTTCGATCCGTTTTTAAGACACTCTCCGATGGGGATGTACCCCCTCTCTATTTTGAGCAACTGGATAGTACTGAGCGGGCGTTACTTATGGGATTGGCAGCGGAATTTGGCGATCCGTTATCACAATTACGTTTAAGTAAGATTATCGGCGAGGATGCCCTTAACCTCGATTGGCTGGCGCTCTCACCGTTGGAAATTGTTCAGTCGGTGACAGATATTATCGTACGGCTGGGGCCTTCGTCCGAGATGTCATATCAATCGCTCTATATCCTTATCGATAGGATTGATGAAGCAGTCGATGGGACAGAGAGTGCTGCGAATCTATTGATTCCCTTGCTTAGCGAACGCACTTTGCTTGAAGCTCCACGCTTGGCGTTTAAATTCTTTCTTCCCATAAAGGTGGGAAATCTCTTGCGTCAGTCTGTCGATCTACGGCCCGACCGCATCTGTATACGCACTATCTCGTGGGATCGACCCACTCTCGCAGCAGTGATTCACCAACGAATGGCCTTCTATAGCGACAACCTTTACAAGCAGCTAGAAGATATCTGCACTGCAACGGCAAAAGCACGGCTCATGGAACGCTTAATAAGCGCCAGTGAAGGCTCCCCCCGCACTTTGCTTCGGCTTTGTCAGTCGCTATTCTTGCACCATGTGGAGCGCACGGACGAATCGCTTATCAATAACACCGACGTGACGGCTACGCTGACAGATTTCGTGCAAAAGCAGGCAGTCGAAGAGATCGCAACTACTACCCCCTTGCATCCAGAGAAAGTTACAGAGCAGACCGAACCACCGACCGAGACTGATTTGTATCTGGATCCCCAGGGCCATGTTTGGGTGGAAGGGAAACGGATAGACCCTCCTTTGTCATCACAGGAATCTCGCTTGCTTCATGTGCTACATCAAAAGGCCCCTGGGATTGTCTCCAAAGAAGAACTAATCACTGCTGTTTGGACTGAAGATCCCTGGGATTTAGACAGCGAAGAACAGATACAATATGATGAACAGAATCTTCGCAAACTTGTCGCACGTTTGCGCCAACGGTTGGAGCCTGACATCTCTGGTCGAGACTCCCGCTTTATAAAAAGCGCCCGAGGACGAGGTTACTGGCTGAAACTCTCCTGACTCTCTCTTTGACATCTTTGTCACACTTGTATCACTTTCGGGTAATTATTAAAGGATTGTAATAGTCTCCTGACCTTGATAAGATTGTAGTGTTATGCTCTCTGGGCTTCAGGATAAGGAGACAAGTGGCTAAGTTATCATGGGATGACACGGTACACCTTCAACGAGAACTGCGGTATGGCTTACCTAATAAGAGGTACCTCGATTTCGTGCGCGACCACGTTCTTACCCCCGCCAAGGACATCTATGTTGACCCGCTCGCCGTGGATATTTCCCAAGAAGTGATCAAAAGAGTTTTTGTAATACGAGAGCACGTAGAAGAGGAGATAACATCTCCAGGATGCAGAATTGTCATCGGTCCGGTGGGAAGTGGTAAAACCACCTTAGTAAACCATTTGAGCACGAATCAATCCACTATTTCACGGAAAGGAACCACCATCACTGACGATTCTCCCTTAACTGTCGTCCTCTTGAGGTCAGAGATCAACATGCTCTTAGCAGAGCACGATTTCCTTGAAGGGAGAACAAGTGTTGCATCATCGCGAATTTTTGTTCATAAAGTATTTGACACATATTGGGATTATATAACGGCTCATGAAACTTTCCTCTGGGTCATGCGACGCAGCCCAGAGTGGGCAGAATGGCTTCACCGTTTGCGCTGGTTTTATCAACATTGTCTGCCGGTCCAAAGATGGTTACCAAAGGAGCCTGATCTGATGGCTTTTTTGGATGGAGATGACTCTACTCTCCCTTACAGCTCACATATCACATCAGAACAAGCTCTTAGAGCCCTGGTGAGTTTCATAACTACCCCCCTTGATGAAAGAGTCATCCCGGTCGGAAATGAAATTATGCCACGCTCATTTACAAGAGTCCAAATCCTTATTGATGGGACGGAATCATTTTCGACCCCAGGCTTTAAGCGATTATTAGTAGATATTCAACAACTCTATGAGCTTCTCTATCCGAAAATCGAATTCAAGCTCTTTAGCGATGAATCATGGCTAGGTAACATTCTTGATGACATGGAGTGTGTGAATGAAGGAAGAGTACCCATTTATTCCCTCCCTGTCTGGAACGAGAAAGAGCTCAAAGAATTATTATTATCCCGCTTTCAGTACTATTCCAAAGTTCCCGCGTTCTTTCAGGGAAATGAAGAGTGGCCGATTACAATTCCCGCAATCTACCTCCATCCAGGTGTGGAGGAGACACTGCTTTCAAGGATACTTGAGAGTTGTGTGGAGCGAAGAGTGGGGGCTCCGCTTCACACGCTGCGTTTGATGCGTGCGGTGCTCGCCGCCTGCGCGGGGTGTTGGGAAGATATATTCCAAACTCCAATCAACGCTGCAGATGTTGAACACCTGATGGATCTCTATTGGGGATCTACAAATTGGGAAGAAGGAGAAAGGTGATGTCCACATTCCAGAATCGCGAAACTGAATTAGATGCCATCTGCAATCTAGCCTCTCCGGCCCCTCCCTTGCTCAACCTCTATGGAGAAGCAGGCGCAGGAAAAAGTCGGCTTCTCCGTGAAGCCGTAGAAAGGTTGCGTGCCAGAGATCCCACACCCCTGATTATGTATATTGATATGGAAAATATGCAAGAATCATCATTGAGGGAAGGTTTTCTGCGCACCTTAGTGGAACAGGGTCAGAATATGATACGCATGTTCTGGCGGGATAATGAACAAGTCGCGGGAGAACTCGTATCGCAACTGAGTGGTATAAGTCGTAAGCACGCTGTATATGTCATGATCGATACTACTGAAAGATTTCAAGATAGAGTAGAGTTCTGGCGGTGGCTTGAAGAACATTTGATTGGCCCTTTGGTACGGGAGAGACAAGTGAAGGTAATCTGTGCGGGGCGTATCCCTGCACCCTGGCATCGAGTAGAAGTGAGGAGAGCACTCGAGCTCCTGCCGCTGAAGCCCTTGCCGCTGAAGCCATCGGCGCGCAGTCTAGCTAGAGAGGTTTTAACTCGAAACAATGACCAACTGGAAGGAGCAGGGTTGGAGAGAGCTATTGATCTCGTCTTGGAGACCTCTTATGGTCATCCCCTTCTTACAGAACGGATTGCTAAGTATATAAGCTCCCGCTGGCTAAAACACCCGCCGGAAATCCAGGAGTTTCGGAAAGAGATATGCGAAAAGGAGATAAGACCCTTCATCAACGAAGTGTTTTTTAAAGATATCGAGGAACCCTGGAAAACTCTGCTTTGGTGGGGTAGTGTCTTAGAACGCTTTGACAGTACGATTCTATACCGCTATTTCAAGGAACTCCTACAGTTACTTCCAGATGCGGGAGGAGAGTTGACAACAAGTCTCCGTAAGGCACGTCATCTGGTGGATATACAACAACGGTTTTTCATCCAAGGCATAGGAAACTTGACGGTGCAAAACAGGGTAGTCTGGCGCCAAGGTCAGGACTATCGTCTACATGGCATCATTGGTAATGTTGTGGAATACTGCTTCAAGACACTGGCTTCTCAGGATTATCAGTTGGGATGCAGAGCTGCCGCCCTGACCTTTACCTCTATCGCCGAGGAATTTGACGATGATGACGAGTACGCCGCCCAGTATCGAGAGGACGCAACCAAGTACCGAGAGAAAGATCAAGCCGAAGAGGAGAAGATGGAATGAACGTTTCAATTGAAGATCTCTCCAGCAAAACATCCCGGATGATTGGGCGAGATGACGAGCTGGCTCGCCTTCATAACCTTCTTCATCGAAGAGGTGAACACCATTTCGTCTACTACAAAGGAGACGGTGGGCTGGGGAAGACCCGCCTACAGGAGGAACTTCAGCGACTTGTGAAAGAAGCGGGGCCAGGTTTCCATAGCACAGGCATCATTGACCTTTACCACACGGATACTCATAGCACGAGTGATGTAGAAAGGATCATTGTTGAAGGTCTGGATCCTGAAAAGCGTTATTTTTCACAGTATCGAGAGCAGCGAAAACGCTACGAGCTCCTCCGAGAACGGGGGTCCGATCCAGTGATCCTCGAAGAGCACCGAGGAAGACTTAGCGATCTTTTTATCGAAGGCTGCCATGAGCTGGCCCTGGATGCACATAAGTTGGTGATCTGCTTTGACACAGTGGAACTTCTCCAGTATGAGAGTTCTACTGTCGAGGAACAGGCTGGCCTTGACACTGCCGACACCCGTTTGAAACCCTGGCTCCTCGACAAGCTTTCTCAGCTCCGCAACGTTCTGGTCGTCTTCGCCGGACGTCCCAAAAAGCCAGCCTTTGAAGACCAAGGGGATCCTCAGAAACACCTAGAAGAGGATATGAGACAGGCTTTCGGACAGGAGTTGATGATTTTTGAACTAGAGCCGCTCACATTAGACGAAACTCGCCAGTTCCTTGAAGTTCTGGCACCTACCGACGATGTGATCCCAGAAACGCTTATACCTACTGTACATCGGCTCACTGGAGGGCGTCCCATCTATCTGCACCTTATTGTGGACCTTATCGTCCATCTTTCCCCGGAGCCGCGAACTATTCTCGATCTATTCCAAAAAAACAAACAAACTAAAATTAATCTTTCAGAAGAAGATGCTAGCTTGCTGGCAGTAAGACAGGAAATCACCAATGCTATTCTGGACGCCGTCTTTAACAGAACAGGAGAGATGGGCGGATATCTGGTCCGTATAGCGCTACTGCCAAAAGGTGTCAGCGCTGAGATCCTGGAGGCTTCTCTCGGTCTACCTCAAGTTGAAGCTGAAAACTTACTCCGGGAACTAGATCACCTATCGTTCATCAAACACTTCAAAACACTGCCTGGGGAACGCTTCCATGCAACCCGCACCTTCTTGCATGATGAGATGTATCAATTACTTACCTCCAACGTAATCCGAAACCTGCGGCTGAATGAACGCCAGATGGCTCATAGCGTTGTGGAAAACTACTACGACCCGCTGATCGCGGGACTGAGCAAAGAGTTGCAGGAACTGAAGGACGCCAGAGATCGAGTCTCTAAACGTGAGCTTCTGCAGAAACTCCAGGTCGAACGCCTCTATTATCTACTGGTTGCCAATCCGAAGGGCGGATATGAAGAATATCGCGCTTTGACTGACGAGGCTAATCGCCGGCGGTGGGTGGGCTTCAGCATGCGGTTATTGGATGAGTTCCTACGTTTCTACAACACAGAGGAACGGCGGGAACAATTCGAGCGAGCGGGGCTTCCTTTTGAAAGGGTTGTCCGTGAAAGTGCGCAGATGTGGGTAGAACGCTTCCACTGGTGGGGGCAGTATCGACGGGAATCTGAATTCGGACGTCAGGTGTTGGATAATTTGGACACGTTCCACCTTCGCCTGGATAAAGACATCGGCATTCTGGGAAATATCTGTGCTCTCTGGGCCCGGGCCCGGGCTCTGCTGCATGGCTACGAACCTGAAATCGTCAAAGAAGCTGAGGAGATACTAAGTCGGTTACCTCCGGTAGAGAATTCCCAGTCCGAGGGACGTTTGGCTCGCGCCAGACTTCTGATCACCATTGGATATCAGTATCGTCTTGGAGGCCAATTGGAGCAGGCGACAGAGAACTACACCCAGGCCAACGCCGCGTTTCAACTGGTTGAAGGATATGACGACGAACGGGCCATGCTTCTCAACAACATGGCCTATGCCTATGCTAAACAAGGGCGCATGAATCTTGCTCGACCTTTTGGACATCAAGCCTTGCGGATCAATGAGGAGCGAGGAAACGAATACAGCACAGGTTTGACACTCTACACCCTTTCCGCGGTTGCCTTACAGCGACAGAGTTTTGGCAAGGCTCTTGATTACGCGCAAGAAGCTCTGGAGATTTTTCGGACGCTGGAAGACATGCACGGCATGGCATTGGCCTACTTGGGCATCGCCCGTACGAAACGGCGAAATGCAAAACATCAAATGGAGAAAGGTCGCAAAATAGAAGAATCGCAGAAAGAGTTGGGCGATGTAGTTAGAACACTAGGTACATATATAACGAGAGCAGAAAAATCCGGGATGGAAGCGCGTAGGATGGAATTGATAGCCGAACAAGGACGTATCTATCGGGAGTTAGGTCATATTGCACGTCGATTGGGCAATGCAAACCAGATAACTTACAATTACAGACGGGCTGAGGAGCGCCTGCGAGAGGTTTTGGATAGTGATACACTTGGAGAAATTGAACGCGCCGACATAAAGCAAGATCTTGCCGAGCTGCTCTTCTCAGTGGATGATTACGAGGGCGCCGAGAGATTAATTTCGGAGATCCAGCAGGATCTTGGGGGAGAACGTCGCCTCTCCCTCGATTCTGTGACCAGTTGGGATTTACCCAGCGAATATTTCTCTCCATTAGGCAAGATCGAGATGCTACGCGGACAGATGGCCCTGAGGCGTGAAGAATTTTCAGATGGCCTTCAACACTACCTCACGGCATATATTTGTTTTGTGCGGTTCTCCACAGCAGCAACAGAAATAGACACCCTTGCAGAATATGTGTACAATAATATCCAGACAGTATCTCTAGAGCATCAGCAGACGCTGATGCGTGAATTGCGAGAGAAAGTGCATGAAATGGGGATAGAACCAGAAGCAAACCCCTTTTTAGAGATTATGGAGGCGCTGATCGGCATATAGAGAAGTTGTACAGATTTTAAACGGCAGCGTTCGTGAACGCTGCCGTTTTTCTGTCCATTTTCTAATCTTGTGCTGATGAACAGTTGTTCTATTGCAATCGATTTAGTATTGTGATATAATCGTGATAGTTGTTGTCACTTAAGTGTCACGCAAGGAGGTGCATTGTGGCCACCCCAGATCGAGTGAAGCACCAGACTAAAAGCCTCCGCCTCTCTTTTTACACGTCGCGCCCAACTTCTCTCTGTCGAAGGCGCCAAGTTATATTGGCACCTTCATCCCGCCTCACCTCTCATTCCCCACCTCCCCGGGCAACCTATTACGTGCAGTGTGATTGATGAAGTAGAAATGCTACGTCTCTCCCTCCCGGCCTTCTATTCGCTGGAGATCACCGCGGCCTGCAATTGTAGGTGCGCGGGTTGTAGTAATGTCTACAGCACAGAACGCTCTACACCGCCACTCCCAGCCGCTATCTGGGAAGAATGGATAGCTGATTGGGGACCATCCGCTGTCGAAATCCGTCTCACCGGTGGCGAACCCACATTGCACCCCGAGTTTGATCGGATCTTGAAGCACGTTACCTCCTACGGGGCGCGGATACTCGTCTTCACAAATGCACGTTGGGAAGATTCGGAGCATGTGCTACGCACACTGCATGGGAGCGGTGACGTGGGGCTCTTAGTATCGGTACACGGCTCGACTCCCTACAACCATGAAACCTTCACAGGAATACCTGGTGCGTGGAACCAGACTATCACCAATATTCAGCTCGCTGTAGAAGAGGGGGTTACGGTTGCACTGAACTGCGTCATCACCCAGCAGAACTGGGCCGATATCAAAGAGATTGCAATCCTGGGTAAGCAATTAGGGGCGCAACATGTAGCCTTCAGTCGTTACATTGGACGGCCCCTACCAGACATCGAACCAACGGATGAACAATTATGGAGTGCTATCTATGCCATCGAAACGCTACTTGCTCAAGGAGAGTCTGTGGCTTATGGTATTGGCATTCCATACTGCTTCAGACCTAACCACTCAGAGGGCTGTCTGGCGGGTGTAGCCTATATGGCCGTGGATCCCTGGGGGAATGTTCGTCCCTGTGCCCATTCCCCGACAATCGCGGGCTCGCTATTCGCCTCCCCGTTGGAAGAGATCTGGCAGGGGGAAACTATGAGCGCCTGGCGTTCCCGAGTTCCCATAAAATGTCTGAGATGCCCTGCCTACACGGATTGTCATGGAGGATGCCGGGCCTTGCAAGAGTTGCGACCCAGTGGGGATCCTTTAGTGGGAGAACCTGTGCAGGTATTCAGTCCCGTACAATATTCACTAGAGATTCCAGCCGAGAGAAAACCCCGGCTAGCGGCCCGCTTACGTTCCGAAATTTTCGGTTACGCTTTGTTGGGGAGAGGACATGTTATTCCGGTACCCCCTGAGGCAAGACCTCTTCTGGAGGCATGCAATGGAGATCAGACTTTCCGTGAACTGGTGGAGGAATTCGGAGAAGGAGCCCTTGATCTGTTGGGCGAGCTATGGGAACGAGGGATGCTCGAAACAGTCTAACCCCTTTCCACTTACACAACGTTCAAGACAGGCCCTCGACCTGTCTTTTTTATTGCCCGCTTCCGTCACATTATTGACACAACCATCTCTCAGTTCAAGCCATGGGGGATTCTACTGTCCTTCAGATGACTGGTCCAGATGATGGATTCGGATTTCCGCTACTGCTATGCTATAGATATTCAAGACACCTTATGAGAACCAGGGAGGTCGAGATGGAAAGCAAGCATGTAGCGTCGGGAAGTGTCGAGATTGTGATCTGGCTGTTCGTGTCTCCGCCGCCCTATCCCTATCCCTATCCCTATTGGGGAGGCGGGCATTTATAGCTATTCGCAGAAAGGAGGGAGCACATGGAAATGTGGATTGGGGGAGCTGGTCTTCTCGTGATTTTCTGGCTTGCTATTCAGCTACGCGTAGAACGAGCCCGCTTGGAAGGATTCCAAGCCGGACAAACAGGAAACATGGGAAATCTGAATGGGGCTCAGGCCGGAGGGTTGGGCCAAGGGCTACTCCGCATTCTGGCCTTCATCGGGTTCCTTTCCATATGCGCCTTGGCTTTCTACCTTGGAGTCGTCTTTTCGGGCTTCTAAATGATATCCATCATCATGCAAGCCGAATGCCAAACGCAAACCGGCCTGGAAGTGACTTCCAGGCCGGTTTACGTTACACCCTCGTCGCCGTGCCGAAGAAACGGCGGGCGAGCAAGGCGGTGAGATACGGGAGGTCTTTGGCCTCCGTGATGCGTACCACCCGCTCCCCCAGCTCCTGCGCGCGGTGCGCGTCGTGGGGGTCAGCGGAGATCAACAGGACCGACGCTGAGCGCCGGCGCTCAGCGTCCCAGAGGGAGGGGGCCGGGTCAACCTGTGCGTCGGTGATGAACAGACAGTCCCACCCCGCGACCAGCGGCGCCACTTCCTGCAGAAAATGCAGGCGGGTGCCGTAGCCCCGCAGTGAGACAATCTTGGGTAACTGGTCCTGCAAGGGGACCGCGCTATCCCCGGCATCGAAGGCCCACACGCGGGCCTGCCCTCCGGCCTGGCGCACGGCCTCCACCAGCGCAACGGTGGCGATCCGGGCCACGTGTAACCGCGTCTCCCCGCCCGACCACATGGAGTCAGAGATGTCCAGGAAGATGGCCAGGCGCGGGGGAGGGGCCGCTTGTTGGACCAATGGCAGGGTGAAGGGGGGCAGACCGCTGGCTTCCAGGCGCGGATTGTACCGGCCCACGCCGCCCGCAATATGACGGGTGCGGTTGCGGGTCCACCAGGAACGCAGTTGCCGTGACAGACGTTGGCCCTCGGTCAGGGCTGCCTGATCCGGCGCTTCCCACTCGCGTTTGGCCGAATGTCCACCCCGGGGGTTCTTCTGCGGCAGCTCGCAACCGGCCAGCGGATTGCTCTGACCGGGGGCGATTTGTCCTTGAGGGCCCTCTCCTGCACCGCCGCCCTGAAGCTGCGGTGAGGGTTGGGGAATGGGGATGCCATGCCGTTCAGCAGAAGCCAGAATGTTCTGGGCCGCCCGGTAGGACGCCTCGGTACTATCCAGCTGTCGCAGCTCATGCAAGGTAGCTTGCCAAAAGTAGTACCCCGACGACAGACTCATAAACCCCTGGGGGAGAATGGTGTTGACGGGCACCGCCGGATTGCCAAAGCGAAGCCACAGCATGAAGTCCCAGAGATCGGCAGGCTCCGGAGCGAGCTCCTCACCGGCCAGCGTGCGTACCCGGGTCAGCCAGAGGTTGACCGGGTCCTCCGTCAGGGCCGACTCGATGCGCGCGTCCTCCACGATGTTGAACAGCGTCTGGAGGACTGCGCCGCCTTCTGCTTCCGCCTGCGCCATCAGCGCGTCTACTGTTTCCAGGTCCGGCAGATGTCCCACCTCGTGGGCCAGCAGGCCCAGATAGGTGAGATTGTCACGTTCGAGTTCCTGCCCGCAGAACTGCACGGGCAGCGTGACCTGGGCATCGCCTCGCCCGCGCCAGCCTACGCTGGCGGTGTCGGCTTCCGTGGCGATGACAACTTCCAAATCCAGGGCGCGGATGGCCGGGGCATGCAGCACCCCGGCCAGTTGGTGGCGCACCAGATCAGCCATTTTGCGGGCCAGCACCTGGTTCGTCATGCCGCCACCCCCGTAAATCCGTTCCCTTCCAGGATCCGCGCCACGGCCTCGGCCGCAATGGGATCCAAGGCCCGCAGGCGGGCGTGGTAGAGCCGGAAGAGGTCAGCCGCCCCGCGAGCGCGGGTCAGCTGTTGGTACTCCAGCGGCAGCGGGAGCTCGCCCTGCTCGTAGGAGTCCCAGAGCGAGCCGACCAGGTCTTGTACCTCGGTGGGGAGGGCCTGCAGGACGTTGCGGTCCAGCCGGGCCTCACAGACCAGAAAGCGCCGGACCAGCGCCGGATCCAGGGGATTGACGCCGGGATTGCCCGCCGCCACCCACAGCAGCCGGTCGGCCGGAGCCCACTGGCGATAGCCGAGCAAGGGGGCCTCGGCCACGAAAACTTCGTCAACGGTAGGGGGGATAGCGGTCAGGCCCATCCGCCGGGCCAGGCCGCTGGCGAGCGGCTGGATGGCCCGCAGCAGGATGTCGGCAGCGCGCGGGTTGAAGCGGGTCACCTCGTCAATGAAGAGGAGTACCGTCTCGCCCTGTTGCGCGCGGTTGAAGGCGCGCCCGATGGGGCCCCAGACCCACTCGCGGGCCGGCGTCCAGGTGCCGATGAGATCGGCCTCCGTCCAGGACTCCGAACCGGCCACCTCTTCCAGGCCGAAGTCGAGAATCTCGGCCACGTGGTGGAGCGCGGTGGTCTTACCTACGCCCGTCGGGCCGATGACCAGGGGGGCCTCTCCTTCCAGGAGATAGCCACCCATAGTGTTGGCCAGACTCATGATCGCCGCCCCCACGGCCACGCGTAAAGCGCCGGTCGGCCAGGTGATCCCCGCCGCTGCCGCTGCAGCTCCGGGTTGAACCAGGTCTTGGGGATCGGTGCCCCGATCGGCCAGAAACATGCACAGGCCCACGAGATGCTTGCAGGCCAGGCCCCGGGCGAGCTGCCGCCCGTTAAAGTCGGGGCAACTGCATTTTCCCGTCAACTGACCCTCTTCTCCATAGGACACACTGACCTTGTGTTTGTAGTTGGCCCTAAAGACCTGTCGGGTCGAGCCTGATTCTTCCGCTACGGGTTCAAGGGTCGAGAGGACATCACTTTGCGCCCGTTCGATTCGGTTGGCGTCGGGGACACCCAGATTCAGTTGTTTGAGAGTATCTTGCCACGTCAACATCGGTAAAACTCCTTTCATCGGTTGAGATAACAGTGAGGATCAACGGCGGGCGCCATATCCCTGTGCGTACAGAGTCTGGGCCGCCCGGTGGAAGTTGCCCTCGTGGTGCAGGAGGGCGTAGACGGCGAAGGGGGAGTAGGCGCGGCCCGGCTCGAAGGGCCAGGCGTTGCTGGAAAAGACGTAGAGGTAGTTGGGTAGGCCCGTGAGGGCGTTGAGAGTGGCGCTCCAGGAGACGTTTTTACCTGGACGGCGCCAATATTCGACGTTGCCGCTGTGCCGTACACAGCGCCAGCCTGCCCGTTCCAGGAAGGGGCGGGGATCGCCGCGCGCGTTGAATTCGTCGCCCGGCCGGTCGCCCGTTGCCCGACTGCGGCGCAGGGGGCGGGAGAGGGGCACTTCCGGCTGTTGGGTGAAAGCGCGGGCGGTATCCAGCAACCAAGAGCGGTCTGCCGGCGTCACCTCGGGGATGGCGGTGAGGCTACCCCGCAGCAGGTGGTAACCGGCGGTGGGGACGGTCAGCGCGTAGCCGCCGGCGCCCCGCGTTTCGATGAGTGTCTGGCGCTGAGCGCTCACGGCCAGCTTGCGGTTGCCCTCGGGTGCAGGGGAGCGGAAGTAGAGATGGTAGCCTCCCGAGGGGGTCCGGGCCAGCGGCAGAGTCGCCAGATGGGGCGCTGTGGCCCGGATCTCGGCCTGCCAGGGTGCAAAGAGCGCCGGGGCGTCGAAATCCAGAACCTCCAGGCCCCCGGAAACGGGGCCGCCGATAATCGCAACGGCGTCCGCCGGCAAGGTGGCCCAGGCCCGCAGTTCGGCGGGGTCCGGGGGTCGGTGTTGGTACACCTTCCACGCGGGCAGTAGGGGCCGCTTCGTGGCCTTGCGGCAGGGGATGGCACTAAGACCCGCCGCCACGTACTGGGTGAGTGTCTCAAACATAGCACCTCCTTACAGGTATCTGTGACGGTCAGCATCGGTACGTAGGGATCAGGGAGCGATACGCATCCCGATACCCGGCTCTGAAGTCGGGATCGGTGAGCGTAGCGAGGGAGAGCGGCGGACGCCCCCACAGGGCATCCTGCCAGCCCCGGTTGAAGCCTCGGAGATAGGCCAGGGGATCAGTAGCGGACATCGATAACATTCCTTTCAGCGGTAGATGAATCAGTTCTGCAACGGTGGGGGCCGACAACGACTCCGTAACGGTGGCCGACGTTACGTGAGGGCAGTCATTGGGGGGACTGCCAAAAAGAGGCGGGTGGGGCTGTGCGAGCACAGCGAGGACGAACAGAGGTCAGAATCGAGAAACGGGTAGGCTGCCTCAGCAGCAAGATGGTCAGCGTCGATATGAGAATCAAACGCCAGAGCCAGCACTCCCCGCAGGTCTTGAACCTGCTGGCTGCCGGTCGCGGGGACCGCAGCGGGGAGTGGTAAAGCCGAACTGTTATGGCATTGCGATGATCCCGGTCGCTTGACGCAGCCGGTAGTCCCGTAACACCTGGCAGATGGCCAGCGCCACCTCGTAGGGCAGGAACTGGAGCTTGAGATGCGCTTCACTCCGGACCCGAATGTCGGCCACGGCAGTACCGTAGCGCCAGTCGAGCCAGGGGCCGCTGCCGTAATCCCTGACGGGCACGTCCAGCACGGCGGCCAGTTCCTCGAGCTGCGCTTGTTGCCGGGCGAGGGCCGCTGCCTGGCTGGCTTGTTCCCGGCAGGCATCCGCCCAGTGCTCGAGGTAGGGAGGCAGGAAACGGCGCTGGATGTCGCGCGCGATGGTTTCCGCACCCCGTGACAAAGCAACGGTGATGTGCGTCCGTTCCTCCGTGGGCGGGGCAAACCCCGGCGGGTAGTGCCCGGAGACGTGTACGCGTCCCCGAGTCCCTCGCTGGTGCCGGAGGACAAGCTGCGCCCCATCGTCCCGCCGGAGCCCGGCGGGGATCACGTGGGCCTGCCAGTCCTCAGTGAAGAAAGGCTCGAGGTCCAGGGCCACGGTGTAGAGATCGGGAGAGGGCTTCATCGGTCTTGTCCTTTCAGTTGAGGAGCCGGCAGGTAGACCTGCCGGACGGTCAGTTCGGTCCGGAGTTGCATGAGCAGCCGCCCCAGCCAGTTCTCCCCGGCCCCGGTTTCCAGGTCTACGCCCCAGAAGGGGCCACAGTAGGGGTATCCGGCCAGCAGGAGACGCTCTTCCGTGGCCAGTAACGCTTGTGCCAACTGGGGATGGATGAGGGGATTGAATTTCTGCTGGAGGAGCGTCACCATCAGGGGCAGGCGGAAGGTTTTCCAGTCTGCCCGCAGACGCAGGCGTTGGCCCAGACGGCGGGCTTGCTGGGGGGTGGGGGCGCGCCGGATGCGCTCACGCTGGACCACACTCTTCGTCTTGGCGGCCTGGGAGGCGTGCTCCACCGTCGGGTAGAGCTGCTCCTCGAAGAGCACGTCGGCCCAGTAGTCAGAGGCCAGGAAGGCATAAGCCCCCGTGAAGTGGTCGACGGTCTGGGGCATCAGCTCAACCCCGGTTGCGTTTCAAAGCACTCGGAATGGTGTTCCCGCAGGCTCCAGAACCGTTGGCCGCCGATGATCAGGTGGTCCAACACGTCCACTTCCACCAGGCGCCCCCCATGCACCAGCGCGCGGGTGAGCGCAATGTCTTCCGGAGAGGGCCGCACCTCACCCGATGGATGGTTGTGGGCCACGATGACCGCCGCCGCGTTGCGGCGCACGGCCCCCCGGAAGATCTCGGCCCGCCGCACCACGGAGGTGTTGAGCGTGCCTCTGTAGAGCACTTCCTGGTCGATGACCCGGTTGCGGATGTTGAGGTAGAGCACCACAAACTGCTCCTGTTCCTGCGGGCCCCCGATGAGGGGGATGAGGAGGTCGGCGGCATCTTGCGGGGCGGTGATCTGGGGCGCTTCCTCGGGCACGGTCGCCGCGAAGCGCCGGCCCAGTTCCAGGGCGGCGACGATTCGGGCGGCGGTCTGCCGTCCAATACCCGGCAACTGCTCCAACTCCACCTGGCCTACCTGGGGCAAGGCAGCCCCCCACTGCGTCACCAGCCGCTGGGCCAGTTCCAGTTGCCGGGGGCCGCCGATGATCGCCGCCAACAACTCGGTCAGGTTCATCGCCCCGGAACCGGCCAGATAGAGCCGCTCGGCCGGACGCTCGCGCACCGGCAGTCGGGCCAACAATGGCGGGGAAGGCAGGAAGCTAGTCTGCGTCGGCATCGTTCGCCTCCAGGTCACCACAGTCGGGACAGTACAACGTGGCATAGTCGCAATGCGTGTGCTCCGCCTCGTCCACCTCGAAGGTCTGAAACGTATAGCCGGGAGTGCCGTCAGCATTAGCGAAAGCGGGGATCCCCGTGCAGATAACCACGGCGCGTACGTACAAGGGCTCCCAGCACTGGGGACAGTGGAGCCGTCCCTCAACACCGGTCAATACAGCGTTAGCTTGAGACATCGGTAATACTCCTTTCAGCGGTAATGGGGTAACGGTTGAAAAACAATAGCGGTGGGGTGAAACGGTTTTTGGATAGCGGTCAGTGCTCCTTTCGGTTGGCGGGTGGGCTGTGCGAGCACAGCACGAACAACACAGGTAAAAATCGAGAAACGGGTGGGCTGTACCAACAGCAAAACGGTCTTGAAGCGCCAGGCTTCAAAGTACCAGGAGCCGGTGTCGCCACGACGCGACCACAGGGCGGATCCCTGCCGGCCCAGGAGAAAGAGAGGGGCTGTAGTCCGGGGATACCCCCGGACTACAGCTTGGGCTGCGGTTAGAACAACCCCGGCTGAGCTGCGCCCACCTTGCGGAGGGCAGCTTCCCGTTCCGTCCGGCGGCGCTGGGTGCGCTCGCGAGCGGCAGCCTGGGCTTGCGCCCGTTCTGCTTCCCAGAGCTCGCGCATCCGCGCAGCCGTGAGGACGTGTAGCCGGGGGCTGACAGCGGTCGGGGAACCCAGGGGACTCAACGTCACCCGGTCCACTTCCGCAAACAAGGAGCGCAGGTCGGGTAGGGTGTGCTCCTCCAACACCGCGCGGGCCAGTTCGGCCAGGAAGTTACCGTCATCCTCGGGGACGATGGCTCCCCCCACGTCGTCGCCGTAGAGCAACTGGGCGGCGCGCATCTTCTTCCCCATCAGCCGCACCGCCTGTTCTTCCAGGGTGGCGCTGTAGGAGGTGAAGATGACTTTGACCGGCTGGGTCTGGCCCAGCCGCCAAACCCGGCGCATGGCCTGCCAGAGCTTGTAGAGGTCGTAGTCCAGCTCGTAGAAGACGACGTTGGCGAACTGGATCAAGTCCAGGCCCGTCTCGACCAGGGTGGGGTTGCAGATGAGGACGTCGAGTTGGGGGCTGTGCTTGCGGATCCACGCCTCGCGCTTGGCGGTGCTGACCCGCTTGCCGTAGAGAATCTGGGTTCGCAGGCCCTGGGCCTCCAGCACGGCCTGTAGCCGGGGCTGGATGTCCCGCGCGCCGGTCTGCCGGCAGAAGACGAGGGTCTTGCGGCCCGCCTGGGCCTCGGCGCCGCAGAAGTCGGTCAGCCAGGACTCCTTGGGGAGCGGATGGCTCCCGTCGGGGCGCGGGACGGCTGCTTCCTCGGGCACGGTGAGGACCACCGCGATCTCGCCGGTAGCCGGGGCTGCCGACGTTGCTGCTGCTTCCGCCTCCGGGTGGTGGACGGCGGGCAAACGCTGTAGCCGCTGCACCCCGGAGACCTCACCGTCGGCATTGCGGAACACCTTCTCGATCAACTCGGAGCGAAAGCCGGAATTGGGACGCGCCAGCGCCCACTGTAACCACGTGGAAAGCCAGCGGGGGTCCTCCCGAGCTAAAGACCGGAGCTGCTCGTCCATCTTGGCATACTGCTCGGCCTGGGCCGGGGTCAGCGTCAGCGAGACGGCTTCCTCGGCGTAGGGGGGCAGCTCCTGCCCCAGATCGGCCATGCTGATGAACAGCGACTGCTCAATGATCTCGCCCAGAATGGCCGGGGAGATGCCCGGCAGTTCGCTGACCTGCACCCGGGCGCGCCGGGTGCCGGAGAGTTTACTCACCGCTACGTCTTCCCCTTCTTCCTCCGCCTTCCCATATTGCCGGGTTTCCAGGACGCCGTACTGCTGCGCCCAGAGTTTCGCTCCTCCCACGTAGGGGAAGTGCGCCCGGACCTGAGGAAAGAGCCGGTAGAGCAGGTAGAAAACCGAGGTGGATTTACCGCCATACAAGGTCCCCGTGAGACCCAGTTGGTACTGGGTGGCGGTGACCAGGTGATGAAAGGCCTTGCCCCGATCCGAGCCTTTGCCCCGGAACTGGTGGACTTCATCGGCAATGAGCAGCCGGAAGCAACCCCGCGCCTGGCGGCGGATGTAGTCCGCGATGGGCCAGCGGTCAAAGCGGGAGCCAAACTCGTAGAGGGGGACGTCACAGGGAGTCCGTTCCAATCTCCATCCCTCCTCGGCAGCAGTTTCATCCGGCTGCCAGGTGGGGACTGAGCGGTCGCACCGGTGTAACGTCCGGTCGAAGGCCTTGAAGGGCGGGCTGCCGCCTTCGGCGTCAAGTTGCTGCTGGCCGCAGACCGGGCAGGTAGGAACCGCCGTCGCCTGTTTCAGCGCCGCCTGCCGCAGTTGGGCGAGCGGCGAAGGTTCAGGGGGCTCCGTACCCCGCAATGGGGGCCAGGGGGCGGGAGGGGTGGCGGGGGCCAGGGTGCAGCCCGGTGGCGGGGTCGGGAGCGCAGCCCGGCGGGCTGCCTCGTAGGCCGTATAAGCCTGGCGGAAGGCTTCCCGTCGCGCTACGCCCGCTGCCCGCTGCCGGAAGGTGTACCGGCGCGCCGGCGCGCCCTGCCAGCCCGCGCCCAGTTTCGCGCGGGTTTCGGAAATCACGGCCAGGGCTTTGGTTCCCAACCGTCCGGCCTCCCAGTCGGCCTGAAACTGCTGCACGTCGCCCACGGAGGTGAGGACTCGGCAGTGGATGCCCGGAATGACCTCGGCGGCCTCGCGGGGCCACTTCTCCATGAGCTGGGGCGGCCCGATGAGTAAGGCGGGGTAGGCGTCCAGCGCATCCAGGACGGCCAGGGCCATCGAGGTTTTCCCCGTCCCCATTTCCCCCTGCAGCAGGGCGCTGCCGCGTGCACGCAGGGTGCGCGTCACGGCGATGGCGACGTGCTTTTGGGTGGGGAGGAGCCCGGCCTCGGATTGGCCCGGCAGCGGGGTGCGGTTTTTGCTCAGGGTGCCCAGGTGTCGCCACTCTTCAGGCGTGGGCTGGAGGTCGTAACGCGGCGGTTGCTCCAACAGGGTTTCGGCCAGCGCGAGTCCATGCTCTTCCATGAAGGCCCGGAGGCCGGTTTCATCGCTGATGACCTGGACCCCGGCGGTGGGTGAGATGACGCCCAGGGTGGTGATGAAGCGGTCCTTGGTGACGGTGATGGGGTTATCGTGGTCATCGTAGGTGACGTGGGTATCCTGGACCTTGCGCACCCGGCCTTTGACCAGGAGGGGCTGTCCCTCGGCATCCCGCAACGTCAGCACGCCGGTCAGGCCGGAGGCCATGAGGAGGGAGATTTGTCCCTGCTTGAGGGTGATGGGTGGGGTGAGGGCCTGCCGGTCGGCAGGCGGGATGAGGGTGTCCAGGAGCGCAGCGGCCCAGGGCGCCTCACAGGCCAACGCCACCTGCTCGCGGGGTCCCCGGTCAGCGCGGTAGAAGCGCGCGCGTTCCGGAGCCGCGGGCAGGGCCAGGGGCCAGGGGGCCACCGGCCCAGCCAGCGGTGGGAGGGGGGTGTCGCGTAAGGCCCGCAGGTCCTCCACGGCCGCAGAGGTGGGGGCGACGTAGGGTTGGCGTTGGCCCAGGATGACGATTTGCTTAAACCGCTCGTATGCGCCATCGGGAAACCGGTGGATGCTGAGCGGAGCGAAGTGTCCGGCCAGCATCCGGGCGACATCGCGGTAGCCCAGCAGGTGCTGGGGCACGATGTAGACCAGGACGCCGCCGTAGACCAAAGTGTTGAGAGACAGCCGGAGAAACTCGATCTCCAGCCGTTTGTGATTTCCGTCCAGATCGCTGTCATAGGGTGGGTTCAACCACAGGAGCGACACGGACTTCTGGGTGATCCGGGTAGCCTGCCAGGCCGTGGCCTGGACCTTGTCGAGCACCTGGGCCGCTTGCGCGGCCCGTTGGGGGCTCAGTTCGGCTCCCCAGGTCTGGACGCTGCCCCCCAGGGCCGCCGCCAGTTGTGCCGCCGCGGCACCGGCCCCACAACAGGGATCCAGCAGGCGCCAGGGCTTGGCTGTGGGAGCGGTGAGCCAGGGGACCAGCAAATCAATAACGGTGGGTGGGGTCGCAAAGAACCCCATGACTTCGGCATTTGCTAAACGCGCCATCGGTATACCTCCTCGGTATGGGTAGGGATGCAGGAGGAGGCCCACGACGCCCCGCAGGGAGCAGCGGCCCCCTCCGGGGTAACGGTTTTGGAAAAAACGGTCAGTTACAAGGTCAAAGCGCCGGCCGTGACCTGGTTATGGATCAACTCCAGCCAGCCCGGGTCCGCCGTCAGCGCGTAGGCTAAGCGCACGTCCCCACCTACCAGGCAGTCGCGGATCAAAGCGAGATCCTTGCCGGCTTTCAGCAAGTCCCAGTGGGGCCGGACAGCGATGGGGAGCACGGCTGAGAGCCGCGCGGCCAGCGCCGCTTCGAGGTCCACGTCCGCCGCTTGGGGGATGACCAGGTAGGCTCCCTCAGCCGCTTCGGTGGCGAAGACCCGGCGATCCACGAGCTGCAATCGTTGCAGTCCGGTGTCCGGATCCAGCACCGTGGTGAAGGTGGCGTAGGTGTGGGTGGACGTTGCGCGCAGGTTGGCTACGGTCAGGACCCGGCGGTGCTTAGTGCTCAGCGAGCCCCAGATGGAGCGCGTGGCCGTTTTGTGGCCGACGACGCTCAGATAGATGATCTCCTGCGATTTCTGGTCCACCACATATCCCACCAGCGGCAGGGATACTTCGTGGTTGCTGACGGTGGGGGGATTGATGAGCCGGTGGTGGCGCCGCCAGGGATAGGCCACGTCCTCATGGAAGAGCGTGGCAGGGTAGTAGGGGAGGCCCAGGCGCGCCAATTCCGTGGTCACCGCCTGTAACTGCCGGTGCTCGGATTGTCCCGGGTCCACCTGACCTTGCCAGATGCAGGGTTCCGCGCCGGTGAAGGCCTCGGCGGAGGTCCTGGCGGCAGCGTAGACGGTGCCCAGGCTGGTGACCGGATTGATCACCGCCGTGGCCAGTGTGGGTACCTGGGGTGCAGGGACCTCGACGCCCGGCTCGGGCTCCAGGATGTGAAGGCCTGCGTAGGAGAGCTCGCGGTAGCCGCCGACCGGGAGCTGGGCCGCACGGGCCAGGCCCCAGGGCGTCTCGTAGTGGGGGACGTAGTTGTGGTAGACGCGGTTGGCGTTTTCTGGAAAGGGCAGCAATCCGGGGAACGGCTCATAGCTGGAAGACATCAGGAAGGTGCCCGGATGATGCTTGAGGTAGGCTTCCAGTTCTTGTAGCAGCCGGGTAGCGTTGCGTGTGTTGTCCCGTAACAGGGTGAGCATCGGTAAAACTCCTTTCAGCGGTAGGGAGGAGAGGGACCGCAGTCCCCCTCCTCACATAGCGGTTAGCCAAGCGCGCACCAAGTGTCCATCCAGGTCTTCTGACACCTTCCGCATTGGAAGTTCAGCCGCTGGGCGGTGATGATGCCGGTCGGGGTGGACTCGTGTTGCACTTCGTAGGTGAGGGTATCTACCTCGTCACAATCAGGACAAGGGATCCAGACCCGTCCGCAGGTCTGACAGGCCAGCAAATCCTCGTCTTCTGCGGCTCGGGTATACTGCTCTCCACCACAGTAGGGGCAGCCGGTGAAGGTCAGGGGTTCCGGGGGGCCGGATAGGCCGGAGGTGTGGAGTTGACGCAGTGCCGCGTGCAGCTGGACGACGGTCGCGGCGCGCTCGGTGAGCACTTGGGAATGCCGGGCTTGCAGGTCGGCCAGCCAGTAACCACTGGCGGCTACCGGAAAGGCCCAGGCGTCCCGGTCGCCGGTTTCGTCGGCGGCACAGTAGACCGCGCCCCAGGGTAAAGCGCCACTGCTGTACAGTTCCGTGGGGTCCCGGTCGCAGTGGCTGGCTACGGCCAGCTGGGCGTCGGGAAGAGGCAGGTACTGATGCTCATGCATCATGCCCCTATCGAGGAGCAGCACCAGGTAGGTGGGCTCCTCTTCCGGCTTGAAAGCCGCCTCGCGAGCAGCGGGAATGAAGTCTCCCCAGCCCAGGCGCTCGGCCTCCGCAAAGAAGGCATCTACCTCGTCGGGGTCCAAGGGCAGATCGGCCAGAAAGCGGGCCACTTCTGCCAGGCTATGACACCGGCTGGTCTGGTAATCACCGTGCAGGTTGTAGAGGGTGACGTTGACAGCGACATTGTAGGGCGTGGTGCGCCCTGACCGAGAGCGCCGGGGGTAAATCTCCAGCCCGCACAAGCGTCGGGCACCGGCGTAGAGGATGAGCGGCGGGTAGTTCTCCTCATCCAGGATGAGGTGCAGGGCGAAGAGCTCCAGTGACAAAGGCTTCTGGTTCATGGTGCGCCTCCGCTACTTGCCGGGATCGACAGCCGGTACGTCGCACAGGGCGCAGTCCGGCCAGCGGGCCTCCCCGGTCTCGCACCCCACGAAGGGGCAGTCCACACAGGGGAGGGTCTCCACGGCAGCAGGCACTTTCACGTCGGCCTGGAAAGCCGCTTCCCAGATCTCGGCCAACGCCTGCGGTTCCACAACAGTTACGTCAACAGTTACGTCAAACATCGGTAGCTCCTTTCGGTTAGTAGTCCAGGATGGCCTCGGCCTCTGCCGCAGCCGCTTCGGTTTCTGGCTGCACGGACAGCCGGGCCGCCGCGCATTGTGCGGCGACCGTGCAGTAATCACACTGCCATGTCTCTTCTTCGTCGTCCCAGACGCCCGGCGGCAGGCCGTCAGGCCCCCGTTCCAGCAGGCCGTCCAGACGTTCCCGCAGCATGGCTTCCGTAATCTCCGGATCGGCCAGGGGGACCGGCAGGCGCAGCGGTTCGGACATATCCAGGTAGACGATCTCGGCCGTAGCCACCGGCAGGCCGTTCTTGGCCAACAGCCAGCGATAGACGTTCAGCTGCTGGATGTGGCCGTCGTAGGGGCGGGGTGGGGTGACCTGGGGGGTGAGATCATTGGAGTTATGGGTCACCTTGCACTCCGGACAGGTGACTTTCGTGCCCCGGCGGTAGTTGTAGGGAGTTTCGCGCAACAGGGTGCCGCACTCCGGACAGCTATACCGCTTGCGGGGCTGAGGCACCCGCTTGGTGGTCTTGTAATCCACCAGGTGTTGCCGTTGGGTGTAGAGCAGGTCCACCTGCCCGGTGAGCACCATCCCGTCGAGGTCGGTATAGTACCGTTCCTCCAGGATAACGCCCGGGTCCTGGTGCGTGAGCTCCACGATGCTGTGCGCCAACTGGCCCCTGAAGGCCCAGTAGGCTTGACCGGGCTCCACCCAATAGTCCTCCTGCTCACGCAGGATGACCTTGCGGGGACAGCCGATCAGTTCGGTCGCCGAGTAGCCCACCAGCCCGCGCGGTTGATTGGAGGCAATCAAGCCCCGTACGATAGGCGGGGTGAAGGGACACCACTGACCACTTTCGGCATCCTGAAGACCGCCAGCCAGACTACAGGCCAGACACTCCTCGGGGCCCACCGGCGCGCCGGTGATGTGGCAGACAAAGCCTTGAAACATCGGTAGCTCCTTTCTCGGAGTTGACCGACGGGAGCCTGGTCACAGGCTCCCGTCGCGGTGGGTGACGGTAAGGCAAACGCTCAGTAGGGAGGCTCCTCCTCGGTCGCGGCGTTCTTATTGCCGCCGACGAAGTTGAAGTTGTTCACCCGGACCTCTTCGCGGTAATGCTTCTGTCCGTCCTTCTCCCAGGAGGAGGTTTCGGGCTCCCCGTCGATGAGGAGGGCGCGCCCTTTGGTCAGGTGCGGGGCGACCTTCTCGGCCAGCGGGCCCCAGATGACGCAGTCGGTAGCCTCCACCCGTTGCTTGTTCTTGGTGCCCAGGTTGGAGAGCAGCCGGAACTTGAGGTAGGGGGTGCCGGTGCCGGTGTAGTTCAGGTTTGCGTCCGCTGCCAGACGACCCATCACGATCACTTTCTTGTAGCCAAACATCGGTAAAGCTCCTTTCATCGGTAGAGATAACGGTTTTTACGGTGTGCCCGGGCGGATAGAATCCGTGCTCCAGCGCTATGGGGTGTGAAGGGCGAGCAGCCGCAACTGCTCCCCGCTAATCCGGATCAGGCCGCTTGCGCGACCGAAACGCGGGCCGCGACGATCACCTGGGCCGCCTGATGCAGCGCCGGGTACTTGGCGCCTTTGGGCGACGCCAGGAAGTCCAGGAAACCCGGCTCGATTTGCTCGGCCTGGGCCAGGGTCTGGCCTTTGAGCTGCGGATGCGTCCGCGTGCCGAAGGGCAGGGTCACTTTCCGCGCCTGCTCCAGGGCGAGCCCGATGGGGGTAGCCGTGGCCGGCGCTGCAGCGGGTCGACTGACAATGAGAGACGCCGCCGCCTTGATAGCCGCGTTTTTCGCGTTCTCAGCCAGCCATTCCACGTAGGAGGGCTCTGCGGCGAAAATCTCGCCGAGGGTCTGGCCGCTGTGTTTGCCGAAGTTGACGACCACGGCCTCGGGATTCCCGTTGCCTTTGCCGTTGCCGGATGCCGGCGCCGGGGCGGGAGACGGGGCGGAAGCCGTAACCGGGGCGGGAGTGGTGGGCGGTGCAGATGGCTTGCTCCCCTCCAGGACCGCTTCAGCGGTAGCGCGGATGTCTTCGGTTTTGGCGTTGTCCACCAGCCAGCGAAGGTAGTCCGCCGGCACCTCGCCGTACTTCTGACCCTTGTACTTTCCGAAGGGGATGATCTGCTCCTCCGGCGGGCCATCACGATGGCTGCGCTTGTTCTGATAGACGGAGAGCTGCCAGCCCAACTTGGCGGCGGCCGCGCCCAGCGCGTTGGTGATGGCGCCGCGCACGGCATACTCCCGTTTCTCATTCTCCGAGCCGCCATTGGCGATCAGGGTGACAACCTCCTCCTGACCTTCCACCAGCAGGCGGTAGTAGAAGACCAACCGGTCCAGGGAGGCCTGGTAGATCTCACGGGGGCCGTTGCGGGTCTGCTGGGTGAGCGGTACGACCGCGATCTGCTCGTAGTCATACCACCAGCCGTACCCGGCCAGGCCCAAGATCCGGTTCAGGGCCTCCGTCAACCAGGCGGGCTTGATGTCGGTCAGATCGACGGCTCCGGGGACGGCGCTGTAGGCCGCCGGTTCCAGTTGCTCGTCGAGGAGCGCCGGGACTTCAGACAGGGGAATGCCGGTGAGGGTCGTAACGGTGTTCTTCATCAGTAACTCCTTTCATCGGTAAGGGTTGATAGGGCTAACTTAGCGGTGGGTCTTGGTCTGTGCCCCGGCTGCCAGGCAGCCGAGTAGAAGTACCACGAAGATCACGAAGAGGACGGTGCCCAGGATCTGGGGGACAGCGGTAAAGGCCTGATTGAGGATTTCGAATTCCATCGGTTAACTCCTTTTCGGTTATCGGTAAATGCTTTCACGGTAGCCGGGTACGACGCGCGCGCAGGGGGGCCAGGGCTGCGCTACGGGCAGCGAGGGGGCTGCCGACCTACTGGGGCGGGTGAGCTGTGCGAGCACAGCGGGGACGAACAGAGGTTAAACTTCCGAGAGACGGGTAGGCTGTGTAGAATACAGCAAGCAGGAGACAAATCTGATGTCTGGAAGGTGTGGTTGGCTGGCGGTCAATTGACCGCCAGCCAGTGGAATGCACGCCAGAAAATGCGTAGCAAGCAGGGTAGTATCCAAACCAGCTGCCCCAGGGTGCGGGCCAGACTTACCAGCCAGGTAACCAGTCGCCATACGGTAATAACCAGCCAACGCAGGAGGTCCGTGAGGGGGCGTTGCTTACGCGACGACCGGGACGCTACGGCACCCAAAAACAGTACTCCAATCACAACTCCAATGTGCACCAGATTGAATCCCAACATCGGTGAAAACTCCTTTCATCAGATAGCGGATCGGTTTTAGGGTGTTCTTGAAGGGTGGGCTGTGTTAGAGGCACAGCAAAACAAAAAAGGTACGTATCGAGGGGCGAGTAGGCCGTGTAAGACACGGCAAAAAGTGGGTTCCTGTCATAAAAAAACAGGAACAACCAGGCCCCCGGGGCGCCACGACGCGCCAGGAGAGCCAGGGGGCAGCATTACACTGCCCCCCGCTCCCAGGAGGTCAGAGTACCTGACGCGGATGAGCTGCGTCAGGTACCGAGATTCGTTCAGTTGTTCCTGTCGGTAGGTTGACTTGGATTCAAGTCAATATCGGTTTTCTCATATTCGCCTGTTAAAGTGCGCCCGGAGAAGTAGAATCGTCGCTCCCTGCGCGAGCAGTCCGAGAACGAAGGGGGGCACCAAGTCCGTGCGCGGGCTACTGATAGGCCAATTCGCGCACGTGAATCTCGTTGATGGCCCGGTTTTCCTCTCCGACCCGCCCGGCCAGCGCCTGCAGCTGAGCCTGTTCGGCCTCGCTCAGATCGCCGCCCTCGCAGCGCCGGAGAAAATCCTGCAAGCCGACACGCTCATCGCGGTGACTTAGCTCACCCATCACAATGACGACCGCTCCCTTCTGGAGCCGGTCCTGATTGCGGCGGCTCAGATGCACAATGCGCTGGGTGGCATCGCCGTTATTGGCTTCCCGCACCCGGACATCACCCTGGAACACGGCGGTGTAGTAGCCGGGATGGCCGTTGGCGTCATAGTGCACCAGCCGGGCACAGAGCGCGCTGCGCTGGGTCCAGACGTGCTGGATGATTCCCTGTAACATCACGTGATTCATCTGTTGAGTTTCCTTTCCCTATCGGTAACGTCTCTGATACACAAAACCGCCCCACGCCGGGTAACGGCGGTCGTGGGGCGGTCAACACAGTACAATCTTGAGCGACGGTTAGGGCTACGCTTGAGCGTGCCGACTCTATTGTATTTTATCTTGCGATGTTTGTCAAGTATGCAAAAGTATGTCGCTAACGTATGTCGTCGGCAGGCGGTCGCAGAGACCGGTAGTGGTTCACCGTCTACCCTACTTTTCCGAAAAAGAGATGGTACAGTGCGGACGAAAGGGTGCAAAACGGAAAGTAGTATCCGGAAAAAGGGGGGGAAAAGAGGAGGGGAGTTTTCTGGCATTTTCTGGGGTATTTTCCGAGCTACTACCACAACCACGCTTTGCACGGTTTTGCATGGCGTTGCACGGAGGGGTATGATGCAAAACAGGGGCAGTGAGGTTCGGCGGACGCCTCTACCCCGGTCCCGGCGCACAGGAGGCTGGATACTCTTGCAGAAAGACGTTCGGCGCCCCCCTGATTTTTGACCTCCCGATGAATCGCCCTATACTTGAGGGTGACCAAAGAGGACGTCTCAGGCTGCGCAGCCTGAGACGTGGGATAGGTACAGCAGCCTTACCGACCCCCACCGCTCAAACAGCAGGAGGTACAACATGGCCACTCGCCATGGATTTTGCTGAGCCAGCAAGTGGTAGCAGGGCATGGCTTCACTACCCCCCAAGCCCTCCTGACGCAACGCGAATTGGCCCGCAAGATTCTCGGGCAAGGCGGCGATTAAATGTTTAGGGCAAAACGCTATAAGCCGCGCCTTTACGCGGACCGGGTGCGTCAGCTTTGGCACCTCGAGAACAAATCGCACTGGATCCGCGCTGTGGATTTTGCTGAAGATCGCTCGCAAGTGCGCCAAGGTCAGCTACCGCATATGGGGGCGACCTTACGGAAGGCAGAGCTGGGCTTATTATGGGCTCACGGCTTCGAGTGCATTGCTAAGGCCCGCCGCCGATTCGCGGCACGCCCCGATGAAGCGTTGGTCTTGGTTAACATTACCATGTGGGAATGATAAACCCCTATTTCATAACCATTTTTTGCTTGACAAAAACACGAAGACTGGATTATAATCATTATTAGCCGTGGATGAATCCATCTAATATCTCATCTGTACAACACTGTCTTACGGTGTTTGTTCCTCCTTAATGGTTGCAACAGGTTTTCTCAAATGGGCCCGTTAACGTTAGAGGGTGGTGATAAATCTTATGAAGGAAAGAGGATTCTATGATTTCACTCTCAGTATTATTCGCAATCATCCAGATTATTATCTAGCTCGTTCAGATTGTATACTTGTCGGAGAAACTGACCCTTGGCGGCTGGACTTCTCTGATATTGCCCCACTGATCGCGCGCGAAGCACTGAATAGAGGTCTAATAACTGACATCGTTAAAGCTGCTCAGATTGGGTCAGCAATCTATCAGGTCATATTTTCTACTCGGGCGCAGGAATCCTTTGAAAGAGCACTTGCCATCGCCAGAGATCGGAGAAGCGGCCTCCGCTTGCAGCTCAAGTTCAGGCAATCCCCTGAACTCCACACAATCCCGTGGGAACTCATGCAAACGGGAGATCAATTCATCGCCAGTGACCCTGCCACCCCCATTGTGCGCTACTTGGAACAACCTCGAGAAGTCAAATCCCTCCACATTGCCCCACCCATCCGAGTACTGTTCACGACTGCCTGTCCCGACGATATGGGGGAACTGAATCTGGCCAAGGAAGAAGCCAGCATCCGGGCTGCTCTGAAACCCCTAGATGACTGGGTGGAGCTTGTGGTTGAACGCCGCATATCTCTGGATCGCTTGCGACACATCCTGATACGAGCGCAGAATCGAGAGAGACCATTCCACGTCTGGCATCACTGTGGGCACGGGGGGCTCTTTCACACTGGCACAGGCCATACCTTTGGCCTAGCGTTTGAGAACCGAGGCGAGGTGGAATGGGTCAGTGTGCGACAGGCGAGCATATTGGTAAATGCCTGCGACGCGATGCGCCTAATCGTGTTAAACGTATGTTATGGGGCTTCCTCTGTTGGCCTGGGACCAGCGCTGGCTTTATTGGGTGTTCCCGCCATCATCGGATTTCAAAATCGCGTCTCCGACCGAACAGCTCTCACCTTCGCCAGAACGTTCTACGAGGCGGTTCTGTATAACCCGGTCGATGTCGCGTTGGGTCAAGCCCGATTGGCTCTGGCCATCGACCAGGCGCTGCCGTTAGACTGGGCCCTACCGATTTTGTTCCTTCGCACGACGGACCCCCTCCTGTTGAGGCAACCAATCAGAGAATCCGATTCCATCTCTGGTGTGATTAGGCAATCGGGCGGTGTTCCGACTAGCCCGGTTATCAAAATTAAAGGCAAGAAGTGGGAAGTAGGTCAGGCACAGTTCATTGGCACTATGACTATTGGAGATCAATCTCCTGCAATTCTGAATACCTCTCAAATCGAATTCGACGCTGAACACTTCACAGCAGACCAGCTGTTACAAATCGGCGAACTATCTATCTCCAGTGAAGATGCGATTAAGCAATTGAAGCACCTACAGCAACTAGCGAGCTCTTTGACCGAGGATCTGCCGGAATAATGAAAATGGATGACATAATAAATGTTCCAGACGATCAAGATCCTAGTCGCTCTCAAGAAGAAGATCTCGCGGGATCGGTAGCGGCCAATACCTCTGCCAATCCCTCAGAGCCTCTTGATGCAATGAAAGAAGCAGACGGGGATATAAAAGAGTTGCTCGCGGAGAGCATGTCCAATGACGAGGTCAGCACCGAGGACGTAATAATCAAAGCGGAGCCCCCTTCAACCAAGGATCAGGAGCCACGAGGAGAAGCGGAAGCGAGAATAGAAGAAGAATACGTCGAAGAAGAAGTTGAAGACAAAGAGGAGGGGTTCCGCGCAGAAGAGGGCATCCGCGCAGAAGAGGTCAACGCCAACACCGCCTATGTCATCGGTCAAGTCAACATCGGTAATGATGCGGGGAAGTCCACACCTACAGACAAGCCTCAACTGGTTGACGTTTCTCCCGAAGTATGGCGCAAGATCGAAGCAGTCTTCGTCCCTTCGCAAGGGTATACAATATTCCTTGAGGGAAATAGCCGCCCCCCAGAGCAACGGGTGTTCATCGTTCACGGGGATAAACATGCCGGAAAATTTACCTGCGCGATACATTTGGGGCTGGATCTATTTGAGGGAGAATCACCGGAGTTTAAGGTCTATAAGCGCAGCGCACGAGATGCTGAGCTCTTAATTGATTTCGTCCAGCGGGACCTGCCCCAGAAAAGCATTGTCATTATCGAGCACGCATTCGAAAGCGGCATCGACTTCTCTGAGCTGTCGGCCTCCTCCCCTTACATTTCGGCAATATGCAAGACATTAGAGGATAAAGGAAACTATCTTCTCCTGACAACAACTTCCTCTGTCCGGAAGCTGGAAGAGTTGCCAGTGCCCCAAGTTTCCGCAGACGTTCATGATCAATTGCCGCTCATCTTGACCAACCACCTGGAGAGATACAACGGATATACGGAAGAGGCACACATTTCGGATTCGCTGGTGGAACGAGTTCAGGAACCTGAGAATCAAAACAAGGTTCTGAGCAACTTCCAGTGGCCTTTCCAGATTGACCTGTTTTGTCGTCGTCTGGGACGGCTCTCATCAGAGGAGGAATCTGAGCGGATTCTGGCCATTGCCACAGAGATTGGCAGGATTGGTAAGGAATCCCCCGATGAATGGTTCAACCAACTATCCGCAAATGAAAGACTGTATGCTATGCTGGTCGGTCTTTTTCCGGGTATTGACCAGCATTTGCTGAATGAGATATATGAGATTGTCGTCAAATCTCTCCGAGAAGACGGTGTTGACTCCCTGGATGACCCCCGTGAAGTTGGTTTAAACGACATACTAGAGCGGCTTCATGCGGGCAGGACAGAGGTGGGGTCAGTACGCTTTACCGACCTATCGCTCGCCCGGGAGGTTAGGCGACAGATCGATAACTATCACTACCTGCTCTGGTCGTTCATCAGATTGCCCCTACTGCTGACAGAGCAATTCTCAGCCCCCGAATACTGGGAGCTCCGCAAGAGCTTGGGCGCCGCTATGGGACGCCTTGGAATTCGCCATCAGGAGAAACTGTGGCATGGTGTCCTTAATCCCCTGGCCAAGCACGACCATGGTGGCGTCGTAGCTGTGGCCGGCTACGCGCTCGATGAAATCTGCCGTTCTGGATCTCATTTCTACCACTTCGTCGTAAACGTGCTGGACGGTTGGGCCACCTCTGAGGACCCGGATTTAATGTGGGCCGTGGGAGCATCGATTTGGCGCATCTACGACGGGTTGGCGAGATCGGCGCGGGGGAATGGCGAAACCCAGCATGCAGAGAGATCTTCTCAGACTCTCGAAGAAGTGCAAGATATCCTTACCTATCTGGCCCAGAATTTTGACCGCTTCGGGGAGGAAGCCCGTAACAATGCCCTCGTCAAGGTTCTCGGGAACGAAGTTTTTGAATCCGTTTTGCAGAGCCGAGATATAATCGCGCCCAGGGTTGCTCGGGAGTTGCAGAGGCAACTGGAAATCTGGGCAAGAAATAACGTCCGCTCCATCCTACACGCGATCCGGCGGATGGCGATGAGGAACTCGGAGGATGTCGTCATAATTATTAGCCGGTGGTTGGACTCGGAGGAGAGCAACCTGCAGGATCTGGGCAAGATGGCGGGACGTCAGCTTTTCGAGGAAAGCACTGATCCCGAACTTTTGCTAATTGAGGAGCGACATGCTCCGCTGCTGGGTTTGATCGAACCGCTTCTCGCAACTGATAGTAAGACCATCGATCCGGTTACCAGGACCCTGGTCGTCTGGCTGCAACAGTCCCGGGAGTGGGCTGAGCGCATTCACACCACTCTCCTGCGAATTATCAACCACACAACTCCCGAGAAGGCGGAACGATTGCGGGAGAGCCTGAGCCATGAATGGCTCGACAACGATGTCCCAGAGGCACGTCGTATAGGGAACTCTCTCGTTGCGCGTGCCTATGCCATGTCCGGCATCCCGCTGGATATGCCCGGGAGACGCTATGGCCTCATCGCTATGGATGCTTCTCGCAATGCAAGGATGAGCCGCATCGGTGCAACAGCCGCCCGCAAGCTCTACGCCCGGCTCGATTCCCAGCTCGATATGTATGTCGTTCATATGGGGGAACGACGGAGACTAGCAAGACCCGGAGAATTTCCCTCCTCAGCTGACTTACAAACGGAGTATGACAAGCCGCGCCTTCTCATGCCCCCACTGGAGGGATTCGACCCGGATTATTCCTTGCTGACCCTAGTAATCTCCCTGGGGCAAGTGGTAGACATTGAGGACATCATTATGACCTCATGGCTGGAGCGCCTGATCGTCGCGACACCGAAAGGTGTGAATTTGTCGAAGAAGTTCTCCACTGTATCCATCGAACCGACCATAGGCAGTACCAGCCTGACCAGAGTTGAGGAAGCAGCCCGGGAGCAACTGGCTCAGGTGTTGGTGGATCTGAAACCTGAGGACTGGTGGGGTTCGTTGCAGGTCTGCTTCGAGTGTGGTTCTGATGCATACGAGACGATCGTCAGCCGGTTAGACAAATGGATCGAAGAACTCGATTCGGTTAAGAGCTGCGGTTGCTGTCAGGATGACACTTTCTCCCTGCCCTGGAAGGACGCAACGGTGGAGTTACCGTGTGACAATGCCCGAGTGATCGTTTGTACTATTCTCTGGATGGCCGCTATCGACTTCCCCCGGTGCGTTGAGACAATTTCGCGTTGGCTCTCCGATAGTCGGCCCCTGTTCCGATTAATGGGAACCGCATGCGCGAAGACCTTGTTCCGAATGTATGCTCACCGATCTGACACGCTTTCATCACATCGAGCAATACTGGCATTGGCTCCCTTGATGATCCAGGCACATGAGAACTATCAAGCCAAGTGGAGCGCCGCCGAAGCCGTCCTATATGCCGCCCAGCGATGGGGACGACGGCCCGATTGGTCAGCACGCCTCGTCGCGACACCGGAGGGCGAACCGAGTGAGCTAGTCACTCTCATCGACGAAATATTGCCAGAAGCTAAAACCGATCTTACTCAGAAAATCAAGCAGTGGCAAGAGGGCATAGACGAAGAAAAAGTGCCTGAGCCACTCATGCGATTGATCGAACTGCTAAAGTTCCGCATTGTCATCAATACCCATGAGCCATTACCAGAGCTCCCCGTGGGACACAGCTATGGCCTGATAGTTTTCGATTCTACAGAAAAGAATAATAGAAGCCGCAAATACTTTGCCGAGCTCGCTCGCGACGTCTTTGAACGACTTCAGGGGGAGAGTGCAGCAACGCTCCATATGTTGTTCTACCGCCTCGGCCAAAGCTATCCAATTGCAGGCTCAAAACAAGATACGGTCGACATTGAGACACTGGCTGCCTCCGATATGAACGCACGTCCGCGACTGTTGCTCCCTCTGCTCGAGAACCTGCGAGATGATCAGGTCAACTTTGTATTGGTGATCACAGAAACTTTGATCCTAGATGAGATGGACTTACAGAACACCTCCTGGATTGATCGTGTGAGGATCTACGGCACACGAGATGCCTCACGGGTGTTCAGAGTGATTCCTGGGCAAGCGCATGAGGATCTGAGCCGAGCAGAGGCCAGAATAATTCGACACTTGACAGTAGAAGGAGAATAGATATGGCCCGTGTGATTTGTCCCTTTTGCCTAAAACCACACTACATCAGATCCTCAAAATTTGAATGTCCCCATCACGGTGAGGTTGTGCCCTCAGCTTACGTCAAGAACTACCGGGAGACCCCCCCCCTGTGGCTTGTAACGATTGGATTCCCTGGGCATGGGAAGACAACCTATCTAGCCGCGCTGACGTTGATGCTGGAGAACATCGATCGGGTATGGGATAGCGTATATTACCGGCGTCTTGATCAGTATACTCGTGACACGATTCGAATGTGGCATCAAGAAGCAATCGAGGGGGAGCTACCCAAAGCCAGTGTTAAACAAGCAGCACCGCGTCCCATTCTGTTCAGCATGCATAACATTCCTCAAGCAGGATCGCGTTGTTTGGTGATGTACGACATCGCTGGTGAGATCTATGATTCCTTAAGCGAGGTGGGCGAATACGTGGCTTCGATCAAGGAGGTCAAGACGACCTGGTTCCTGGTCAGCCTGCCCAACCTAAAGAGAGATCCTAGGGGAAGAACGATACACGAGCTGTTCACTTCCTACCTATCGGGTATGGAGAGTCTGAGAGCAGATCTGAACGGGCGCAACGTAATCGTGATCTACACTAAGGGAGACGCGATGCGGTTTCCGACTCCGTATACAAAACTCCAAGACTACATGCGAGAAGATCCTTTCTGCAGTCTGACCCGCAGGGATGCGAATCCGCCAGACGAATTCTCCTTCGAATGGTATGTAGCGGGGATGGAAGAGGTGTCCAATCAACTACGAGACTTCACTCGCCTGAAAGTGAAAGGAGGAAATGCGTTCATTAACATGGCCGAAGCGAACGGTATCAATCTGAAGTTCTGTGTCACGTCGGCATTGGGGGAAGGTGCTGACGAGCGATCAAATCGTCTGCACGTTGACGCGCTGCGGTACCGGGTGCTGGATCCGTTCCTGTGGTCGGTGATCCTTGACACCCCCGGGGATTCCAGGCCCCTGGGACTGGTGCTCGACTCCTCACCGAAGAGCAGGTCGGTGTATGATGAATCGTTGCTCCCCATGGTATGGGACGAGCTCTCCAACTACGGTGCGATAGCCACGTACCATATGGGGCAGACTGCTCCGGCCAGCCTGGAAGGGCAGCAACCTCCTCGAGCACCAACTCACACCCCAAGGCCGCGTCTGATTGGTCCAATTCTAGAGAAGGCACCCCCAGGGTCTCGTTTCATGGTGATCGGCACGGGGGAGATCCTGGATCTTGGGGACTTCTACGACACCTCGTGGCGGGACCGTATTTTGTTGGTTATGATGGGGAAAGACCATCAGAGGAATTGGCCTCACACTTATGTTTACCGAACGGACGATGATCCTTCGAGCCTAGTTGATGCGCTATTGCGCTTATTGTAGGGGGATACGATGACCACTGACCCATTCGTTTTCGACCGTGCTGGTTTCCCGATGATCTGGGTAGAGACCATCAATGCGCATATCCACTGGATGCCTGTGACCAAGATTCAGTTCGAGTACTTCTTATGTGACGAACCCGATAGCCATTTTGACTCGAGTTGGTATGATGAGGTGTTGTATCTCAATCCTCGGGTCACCCCCCACGCAGTTCGCAGTAACAACTATTGGGAAGCGTTTCTCACGGGAATAATGCCCAGTGAGGCACAACGTTTTGCCCGGTGGTGTGGAAATCAATATGCTATCCCTACTTTGCAGGAGTGGTATGAAGCCTACCAGGCGCTAAAAAAGAGACCAGCAGACTCGGACATTATCAGTTCTATGAAAGATTTGCACGGACGCCGACGCTACCTTCTGGAGCAACTAGGATCTGCCTCTCAAATGGCATCTCGTGAGATACGAGACACCCAGTGGACTCTGGCAGACCAGATGTTGATGCGTATGGGTGTGATGGAATGGGTCGAGTGTCGCGGTCGACACTTCCAGTGGGGAGGGATGGGGGAGACGCACCCTGACTTCTATGGTGGTCTTTTCACCCCCGAGCATGGAGATCCGC
>NPIE01005084.1_pt1 | contig 36660 bp, 24 predicted proteins | sample 8637661 | NCBI WGS metagenome assembly NPIE01 (sample SAMN07420842, study PRJNA396082) | bioreactor metagenome | isolation source: sample BA12 brine-fed electro-methanogenic bioreactor BA | place: Japan: Kochi | collected 2016-12-09 | reverse complement strand
ATCCCTTTTTGCGGTTCTTCATTGTTCCACCTTCCTCCGTATTACTGGTTGTTTGAGTGGACAGACAGACGGTCTGCCCGGTTGTTGAGCGGGAATTATATGCAATGGGAAGCGTTGGTGCAAGGGGTTGCTCGCACATTTTCAGGTCGGAACGGACGGATAGGCGTTCGAAAGCGTGAGGATGCGTACGGCGAGGCTGTTGGCGGGTGCCGGAGTTGACAGCCCGGAAAGCGGCGGTATTGATGCTCCAGGTGCTGTTCAGCGGGAGATGTTTATGCTTGGTTGTGCGGAGACGGCCGTTAAGGAGAATGGCAGGCTGGCGCCGTGGCGGCGGTACGGTGTGCCGCTGTCACTGGCGGTGGTGACGTTGGCGTTTTACGGGCGCTGCCTTTCGTTCGGTTACACCAACTGGGATGACATCCTGTTGCTGCGGGATTGGCTGCGCGACGGATTTGGCGGCGGCAACCTGGCTCGGATCTTTACGCCGGGCGCACTGCCCGGGGAGTCGCTGTACATACCGCTCACGTACCTCACATATCTGGCGGAACAGGTCTGCTTTGGCTCGTCGGCGAACGCACGGCACGGGGTGAACGTGCTGCTGCATGCGGCTAACGTGGTGATGATCCATGCCGTGACGGTCCGGTTGACGAGGCGGCGCTGGGCGGGGGGGCTGACGGCGTTGCTGTTTGCCGTGCATCCGGTTCAGGTGGAGGCGGTGGCGTGGATGTTCGGCCGGAAGGATCTGCTGAGCGCCCTGCTGGCGTTGCTCATGGTGTGGTTTTATCTGGCGGACCAGGCACGGCCCAGTAGGCGGTATTGGGTGGGGGTGTTCCTGGGGTATGTGCTGGCGCTGCTTGCCAAGCCCACCGTGCTTTTGCTGCCGGTATTGCTGCCGGTGCTGGATCTGTATGCGGGGAAGCGTCCGGGCAAAGCGTGGGTGAGCCGCTGGTGGCCGCTCGCGCCTGCGGCGGTGGTCGTCCTGGTGCTCAATTTTGCAGGAGAGGGCGCGACGGCGACGACCGGGGATCCTTACCGTTGGCTGCAGATTCTGCCGGCGGTGTCGGGCTGGCTGGGAAGGCTGCTGCTGGCGGCGCCTTGCCTGCCGCTCTACGCGCGACCCGGGTACGAAGTCTGGCAGCCATACTTTTGTGGACTTGCCGCGACAGTCCTGCTGGTGTATGGATGTGTGCTGGCGATGCGGCGGCGTATCCGCACGGTGTTGCTCGGCGTAAGTTGGTTTGTCCTGCTCATGGCGCCGGGGGTGAAGGTGGTATTGAGCCACCGGGAGTTTTTCACTGCCGACCGTTATGGTTACCTGGCGTGCGCCGGGCTGTTCCTTATGGTGGGGGTGGGGATGGAATGGCTGGCCGGGAGGCACCGCGGCTGGCGCTGGGCCGGTATGGCGGTCGTGGCCGCGTCGGCGGTTGCGGCGTGGCCGGCAATGGGAGCGTGGCGCAATGGGACGCTGCTCTGGGAGCGTTGCCGGCGTCTGGCGGACGACACCGGCGTCGCCACTTTTCAGTTGGCCCAGTGCTATTACGAGGAGGGCCGCCTGGAGGAGAGCGCGGCCCTGTTGCGGGAGACGGTGCGTGATTTTCCCTTTTCGAGCTATGCCCGCTGCCTGCTGGCGGAGGCGAGCGCGGGGCAGGGCCGCTGGCTGGAGACCCGGCGGGAGGCGCAGTTCGCGCTGATGCTGGACCCGTCTCTGCGCCGGGCGTTGTTGCCGCTGGCGGAGGCGGAAGTGGCGCTTCAAAAGCCGCGGCATGCCCTGGCGCGGCTGGCGCGGCTGGACTCACCGCGGGCGGCTACCGCTCAGGCGGCCTACCTGGAGGGGGCAGCTTTGCTGCAGGTGGGGCAGGACATGGATGCCGTGCGCTTCTTTGCCCTGGCGTTGCGGCTGCGGCCGCCCGATATGCGGGCACGCCTGCCGGTTCTTCAGGTCCTGGCGCGTCACGAGCAGTGGCAACTGCTGATCCGCATGCTGGAGGAGACGGAATCTCTCGCCCTTCCGCTGGGTGCGGATGAGTTGGTGCTGGCGGTGCGCGCGTACCTGCGGACGGGACAAGTGGACGAGGCGCGCACGATGTTGGGGAGGTTGCGGGAGGAACACCCGGCGGACCCGCGCACCGAGACGCTGGATGGGGAGCTGGGCAACCGCCCACAGATGGAGTGATGGCGACGATGCCGCGGGGGGGGCGTTCTCCACTTTCGGAGGGCATTGCCCACTTCCGGAAACGTCGCCCAACGGCAAGATTCCGGCGCTTACCGGTTGACAGCCTCGATTCCGGGGGTATTCGTGACGGATGTCTCGTCTTGGCAGGGGAGTTGCTTGTGCACAAGACGCTGAGACATGCATTCGCGTACACCAACGGGAGGTCTACTATCCAATGTCCGCGCCCATGAAGACTCTGGACGGCAACGAGGCAACTGCCTATGTCGCCCATAAAACCAACGAAGTCTGCATTATCTATCCCATCACCCCGTCGTCGCCCATGGGCGAATGGGCGGACCAGTGGTCCAGCGAGGTAAAGGCCAACATCTGGGGCACGGTTCCGGATGTGATCGAGATGCAGAGCGAAGCAGGTGCCGTGGGCGCGCTCCACGGCGCGATTCAGTCCGGCGCCTTGGGGACGACGTTTACGGCCTCCCAGGGGCTGTTGCTGATGATCCCCAACATGTTCAAGATCGCGGGCGAACTCACCCCGACCGTCTTTCATGTCTCCGCCCGAACCGTCGCCACGCACGCGCTCTCGATTTTCGGCGACCATTCGGACGTGATGGCATGCCGCAGCACGGGCTTTGCCATGCTTGCTTCCGCCTCGGTGCAGGAAGCGCACGACATGGCGCTGATTTCGCAGGCGGCCACCCTCAAGAGCCGAGTGCCTTTCATCCATTTCTTCGAAGGGTTCCGTACCTCCCACGAGATCAACAAGATCGCCATCCTCAGCGACGAGCAGATCCGGGCGATGATCGATGAGGATCTGGTGCTCGCCCACCGGCAGCGGGCCATGAGCCCGGATCGCCCGGTGCTGCGGGGTACCGCCCAGAATCCCGACGTCTTTTTCCAGGCCCGGGAAGCCGCCAACCCGTTCTACAACGCGACTGCCGGCATCGTTCAGGAAGCCATGGACGCGTTCGCCAAGGTCGCTGGTCGGACCTACAAGCTGTTCGACTACGTGGGCGATCCGAAGGCCGAGCGGGTGATCATCGCCATGGGGTCGGGTGCGCTGACCGCTGCCGAGACGGCCAAGTATCTGGCCGGCCAGGGCGAGAAGGTGGGCGTGGTCAATGTGCATCTGTACCGGCCGTTCTCGGTGGAGCACTTCATCGGTGCGCTCCCGAAGACCGTCAAGTCGGTTGCGGTGCTCGACCGCACCAAGTAGCCCGGCGCCACCGGCGAGCCGCTTTACCAGGATGTGATCACCGCGCTGGCCGAATCGGTCGGCACGGGTGCGATCGAGGCCATGCCGAAGGTGATCGGCGGGCGCTACGGTCTCTCGTCGAAGGAGTTCACGCCGGCGATGGTCAAGGCGGTGTTCGACAATCTGGATGCGGCCAAGCCGAAGCGGAGCTTCACGGTGGGCATCGTCGACGACGTGACGAACACGAGTCTGGACGTCGATGCGTCGTTCGAGGTCCCGACCGGCGGGCTGTACGCGGCGATGTTCTACGGCCTCGGCTCCGACGGCACCGTCGGCGCCAACCACAACTCGATCAAGATCATCGGCGAGAACACGGACAACTACGCCCAGGGCTACTTCGTGTATGACTCGAAGAAGGCGGGGGCGGTGACGATTTCGCACCTGCGGTTCGGCAAGAAGCGGATTCGCCGCCCGTATCTGATCGACAAGGCCGATTTCATCGCATGCCACAATCCGAGCTTCCTCGAGAAATACGACATGTTGGCCTCGGCCAAGCAGGGCGCGACTTTCCTGCTGACGACGAGCTACAAGGCGGACGAGGTCTGGGACACGCTGCCCAAGGAAATGCAGCAGCAGATGATCGACAAGAAGATGAAGTTCTACGTGATTGATGCGATCTCGCTGGCAGAGGAACTGGGGCTCGGTGCTCGCATCAACGTGATCATGCAGACGGCGTTCTTCAAGATCAGCGACATCATCCCGCTGGAGGAGGCGGTGAAGGCGATCAAGGACGCCATCCAGCACAGCTACGGCAAGAAGGGCGAGAAGGTCGTCCAGATGAACAACGCGGCGGTCGACAATTCGCTGGACCGCGTGTACGAAGTGAAGGTGCCGAGCCAGGTGACCAGCGGGTGGAGCCGTCCGCCGGTGGTGCCGTCCGACGCCCCCGAGTTCGTTCAGACGGTGACGGCCGAACTGATGGCCATGCGGGGCGACGCGGTGCCGGTGAGCAAGATGCCGGTCGACGGCAAGTACCCGACGGGGACGACGAAGTACGAGAAGCGGAACATCGCGATCCATATCCCGGTGTGGGAGCCGGAGCTGTGTCTCCAGTGCGGCATGTGCTCGCTGGTCTGCCCGCACGCGACGATTCGCGTCAAGGCCTACGACGCCCAGCACGCCAACGGCGGCGCGCCGGAGAGCTTCAAGAGCATCGATGCCAAGGGTAAGGACTTTGCGGGCATGAAGTTCACGGTGCAGGTGGCGCCGGAGGATTGCACCGGTTGCGGCGCATGCGTGCTGACGTGCCCGGGGCAGGAGCGCGACGCCAACAAGCAGCCGACGGGTCGCAAGGCGATCAACATGCAGGCGCAGCAACCGATTCGTGACGTCGAGCGGGCCAATTACGAGTACTTCCTGACGATTCCGCTGACGGAACCGTCTCGGTTCAAGCGCAACACGGTCAAGGGCAGCCAGTTGCTGGAGCCTTTGTTCGAGTACAGTGGTGCCTGTGCCGGCTGCGGCGAGACGCCTTATGTGAAGCTGCTCAGCCAACTCTTCGGCGACCGGGCCCTGATCGGCAACGCGACCGGTTGTTCTTCAATCTACGGCGGCAATCTGCCGACGACGCCTTATACCACGCGTGCCGACGGGCGTGGACCGACCTGGAGCAACAGTCTGTTCGAGGACAACGCTGAGTTTGCGATGGGCATGCGGCTGAGCGTCAACAAATTCCGCGAACTGGGCCTGGAGCTGCTGGAGAAGGTGGCGGAGAAGGGCTGTGTGGATAAGGTGCTGGCGGGCGAGATTCGCGAAGCGGCGCTGGCGGACGATCCGGAACAGGATGCGATCGAGCAGCAGCGGGTTCGGATCGAACAGCTCAAGAGCCAGGCGACCAAGAGCGATTGCCCCGAGTGCAAGCGGCTCCTGACGGTGGCCGACTACCTGGCGCGCAAGAGCGTCTGGGCGCTGGGCGGCGACGGCTGGGCCTATGACATCGGCTACGGCGGCGTGGATCACGTGCTGGCCAGCGGCGCCAACGTCAACGTGCTCGTGCTGGACACCGAAGTGTACTCGAACACCGGCGGGCAGATGTCGAAGTCGACGCCTCGCGCGGCCGTGGCCAAGTTTGCGGCGGCGGGCAAGCCGGCTCCGAAGAAGGACATGGGCCTGCTGGCGATGACGTATGGCAACATCTACGTGGCCAAGGTGGCGATGGGGGCCAATCCGGCGCAGACGGTCCGGGCGTTTGTCGAGGCGGAGGGCTATCCGGGACCCTCGCTGATCCTGGCGTACTCTCACTGCATCGCGCACGGCTTCAACATGACGGTTGGGGCCGAAGAGCAGAAGAAGGCCGTGGCGTCGGGACACTGGCCGTTGTATCGTTTTGATCCGCGTCTGAAAGAGGCCGGCAAGAATCCGCTGCAACTCGATTCGAAGGCGCCGACGATCACCTTCGAAGAGTATGCGTATGGCGAGAACCGGTATCGGTCGCTGAAGCAGTCGCAGCCGGAAGCGGCAGCCGAACTGATGAAACTGGCCAATCGCGACGCGGCGGATCGATATGCATTGATGGAGCAGTTGGCGAATCTGAAATGTGGGCAAGGCGAGTCCGAGGCCTGATGGTTGTCTCGACGGCCGGGCCTCAGCGGTGGGGAATGGTTATGTCCAGAACGGCTCGAAGAAGTGCAGTACTCATCGGATTGGCGGCATGGATGGTGACGGGGTGCGGCCGACAGGCGGCGCAGAGTCCCCCGGCCGAAACCGGGACAGAGGTGCTGGCGGTCAGCCCGGATCGTGAGGCGCTGGCGCGGGCGGTGCCCCCGGATTACGTCGTGAATATTCTGAACGCCTCGGGTGGGGTCTCCGCCTGGCTGGAGAATAAGCGGCTTCATGCCATGGGCGTGGTTAAGCTGTATCGACCCGACAACAGCTTCTATCTGACGGAGCACGACTTTGAGGTCTATCCCTGGGCGGACGCCATTCGCATCGCGGCCAACGAGCCTCGCGGGAAGTTTGTCTGGAAGGTGGTGGCGGGCCGGTATGAGATGGTCGAGGGTTCCGCGGCCACGGACGTTTCGCCCCTGTCGGGGTGGTATGGCGGCTATGCCGACGCCTTCCTGCAAATCGTCACCGCGCCGGTGCGTCTGCTGGACGCGGGCAACCAATTGCACCATCAGCCGGTGCCATTCCGGATGGAAGGACGGTGGTACGAACGGATCGAGGTGAAGTTCGGTCCCGGGATGGTGCCGGTGGAAGGGGCCGGGCAGGATCAGGCGAAGATGTCGCAGCCGTACTGGACGGACGGCATCTACTACCTGAACCGGGCCAGTGGCCTGATCGACATGATCTGGCTGGGCAATGCCGGGACCCAGGAGTATCTGACGGTTCGCGGGTACGACTACTCGGACGCCGAGTCCGCAGGGATCCGCGTTCCGTCGAAGATGGAGATTTTCCGCGCCGGTCCTGAGGGTACGATTCAGGATCGCCTGGCGCAGATCGATATCAAAGGACGCTAAGCAGAGGATGGACCGCTGGCCCGTCGCACAGGATGGGCCAGCGGTCGCCTCTGATGCGGCCCGAAGGCGGCATTTTCCCTCCTTTTCTCTCCTCCCTGTCGCCTGTTGAGACCCCGGCGCCGGTTCAAAACGCACGTTGTGTCACGATCTCCTTCGAACTATCATGGGGACCGTGCCGTAGGTACAGTGTCTTCCGACGGTTTGTATCGTGGTGTGGCTCTATGCCGAGGCGATGGTGCTGATGGGTTCAAGGACGGCAATCTGGCTGGCTTTCGTGGGCGTTCTGATCGCAGCGGTGGCGGGGTTCTTTGCGGTGCGAGGCCTGGTCGGTCCTCTCGGCACTCCCGCGTGGTCTGAGGACGAGGAGACGGTTTCGGGCCCGGCGGTGCTGGACGACGGCACGACCTGGACCATGTTCGGGGGCGGTCCGGGGCTCCTGGGCCGAGCCCAGACACAACTGCCCGATTCGCTTTCGGTGCTGTGGAAGTTCAAGACCGGCGCCGAGGTCAAGTCGTCGGCGGCGATCGTGGGTGATCGGGTGTTCATCGGCTCTTCAGATGCGAACGTCTACGCGCTCGACCTGTACAGCGGACAGAAGCTGTGGTCGTACCGGACGGAGGATGTGGTCGAATCATCACCTCTGGTGATGGAGGGGAGCGTGTTCATCGGTTCATCGGACGGCTTTCTCTATGCCCTGGATGCCGAGAGCGGACAACTCCAGTGGAAGTACGAGACCGGCGGGGAGATTCTCAGCGCGCCGAACTGGACCCGCTCGGGCGACGGTTCCGGCACGTGGATTCTGGTCGGCAGCTATGACAACAGGCTGCACTGCGTGGATGCCAAGACGGGAGAGGCGGTGTGGACGTATGAAACCGACAACTACGTCAACGGTTCGCCGGCGGTGGCGGAGGGGCAGAGCGTGTTCGGCGGATGCGACGCGATGATCCACGCGGTTTCCCTGGCGGACGGGACGGAGGTGACGGAGCTCGACACGGGGTCCTATATTGCGGCCTCGGCGGCGTACGTCGACGGCCAGGTTTACCTGGGCAACTACGACAACGTTTTCCTGAGGGCCGATGTCGAGAAGGGGGAGATCGCGTGGCAGTACACCGAGAGCGAGGGGGCGATCTTCTCGTCGCCGGCGGTGGCGGAGGATCGGGTGATCTTCGGGAGCCGGGACCACCTCGTTTATGCCTTGCGCCGTGACAACGGCCAGCGGCTCTGGACGTTCAAGACGCTCGATGAGGTGGACAGCTCGCCGGCGGTGTGCGGCGACAAGGTGTTGGTGGGGTCGAGCGACGGGCGGCTCTACATGCTGCGTCTGTCCAATGGCAAGAAGATCTGGTCGTACGAGGTTGGTCAGCCGATTATCTCTTCCCCGGCTGTGGCGCGAGGCGTGGTGGTGATCGGCTGCGACGATGGGACCGTCTATGCGTTCGGCGCCCGGGCGCCGGCTAGGGAGAACGCGCGATGAAGATCGTTCAAATCAGCCCCGGCTCAGGGGACAACTTCTACTGCGAGAATTGTCTGCGCGACGCGGCGCTCGTCCGGGCGATGCGGAGGCTGGGCCACGATGTGCTCATGGTTCCCTTGTATTTGCCATTGCAGGCGGACAAGAACGAGCCGGTGAGCAATGCGCCGATTTTCTTCGGCGGGGTCAATGTCTTTTTGCAGCAGAAGCTGGCGCTGTTCCGCAGGACCCCGCGTTGGGTCGACAAGGTTTTCGATGCACGCCCGCTGCTGGACTGGGCGGCGCGGAAGGCGGGGATGACGAACGCACGGGACTTGGGCGAAACGACGATTTCGATGCTCGAAGGCGAGCAGGGGCGGCAGGTGAAAGAGCTGGACCGCTTCGTGGACTGGCTGGTGGAGACGGAATACCATCCCGACGTGGTCTGTTTGTCCAATATCCTGCTGGGCGGTCTGGTCCATCGGATCAAGGAAAGGCTGGGCGCACCGGTCGTCTGCCTGCTGCAGGATGAAGACGGATTTCTCGATGGGTTGACGAGTCCGTATGCCGAGCGGGCGTGGGAGATCGTCCGCCAGTGTGCGCGCGAGGTGGACGGGTTCATCGCGGTCAGCACGTATTTCGCGGAGACGATGCAGAAGCGACTCGAGGTGGAGGCGGAGCGGATGCACGTCGTTCACATGGGGATCGACCTGAAGGATTATACCCCGGCGACGGATCGGCCTTCCGTGCCGACAATCGGGTTTCTCTCGCGCATGTGTCCGGAACGGGGTCTGGAGACACTGGTGGATGCGTTCGTTCTGCTGAAGGGTCGAGCGGGCCTGGAATCCTGTCGTCTTCGGATCAGCGGGGGTCGCAGTGCGGCCGATGAGCGCTTCATCGGGCGGTTGCGAAGCAAGCTCGATGCGGCGGGCGTGGGGCATGATGTCGAGTTTCTGGAATCGTTCGATCGGGACGTGAGGCTGGAGTTTCTCCGGAGTTTGTCCGTACTGTCGGTGCCCGAACGGGGCCCGGTGGCGTACGGATTGTACGTGCTGGAGGCTTCGGCGATGGGGGTGCCGGTGGTGGAGCCGGCGATGGGGTGTTTTCCCGAGACGATCGAGATGACCGGCGGTGGCGTGCTGTACGAAGGCGGCACGCCCGAGGCGCTGGCCGAAGCGCTGGTGCCGTTGCTGCTGGATGCGGAGGCGGGCAGGAAGCTCGGTGCGGCAGGGCGCGAGGGGGTGAGCCGGGCCTTTGATATCGAGACGACCGCGCAGAAGATGGCGGATACGTGCGAACGGATTGCCCAACAAGCCAAGCGAGGAACATGATGGTCGAACTGGTCGACGTGACGAAGGACTACGGATCGTCGGAGGGGACTCCGCCGGGGATCGGGACGGTCAGTGTGCTCAGGGGGATTCGCCTGAAAATCGATCCGGGGCGAGCGGTGGTGATCGTCGGGCCCTCCGGCAGTGGCAAGAGCACATTGCTCAACATCATCGGGGGTCTGGACCATCCGACGACGGGCCAGGTGATGCTGGACGGACGCGACCTGGCGGCGCTTTCGGACCGGGAACTGGCGAGGATCCGCAATCGTGACGTCGGGTTCATCTTCCAGTTGCATCATCTGCTGCCGCAGTGCACCGTTCTGGAGAACGTGCTGATTCCGACCCTGGCGGACAAGGAGGGGGCGGCGCCGCGGGCCACGCGACAACGAGCGGAGTTGCTGCTGGATCGCGTCGGTTTGAAAGACCGCATGCGGCACCGTCCGGGGGAACTGTCCGGGGGGCAGCGGCAGCGTGTCGCGGTGGCGCGAGCGCTGATCAACACGCCCAAGCTGCTGCTGGCGGACGAACCGACGGGGTCGCTGGACGAGGCGACGTCGGACGGGATCGCCGATCTGCTGGTTGAACTCAACCGCGACGAGGGGGTGACACTGGTTGCGGTGACGCATTCGCGGAAGCTGGCGGCGCGGATCGGCGACGTCATGGAGCTGCACGGGGGCCTGCTGACCGAGAGGAGCGAATCATGAGCCTCTGGCAGTTGGTGGTGCGGAGTCTGGGTTTCTACTGGCGGACCAATCTGGCGGTGCTGCTGGCGGTGGTGGTGGCGACCGGCACGCTGACGGGCGCCCTGGCGGTGGGCGATTCGGTGCAGTACACGCTGCGGCGAACCCAGGAGGCTCGCCTGGGGCAGACGGAGTTTGCGGTGATGCCACAGGATCGGTATTTCCGAGCCGCTCTAGCCGATGATCTGGCGGAGAAACTGGACGGTCTGATTGCGCCGGCGCTACATGTTCCAGGGATCATCAGCAACGACGACGGCTCGCAACGGGCCAATCGCGTCGAGGTGCTCGGTGTGGACGAGCGGTTCTACGCGATCGGATCGGCGACGAATCCGTTCGACGCCAATGCGACAGATACGGTGGTTCTCAGCAGGGCGATGGCCGACCGGCTGAGCGTCTCGGCGGGTGAAGAGATCGTGCTGCGCATTGAGAAGCCCGGGCTGATGCCTCGCGACGTGCCGCTGGCCTCGGATGCGGACCGGACGGCGGCGTTTCGTCTGACCGTTCGAGAAGTCGCGGACGAGACTGCGTTCGGGCGGTTCGATCTCAAGGCGAATCAGATGGCTCCGCTGAACGTCTTCGTTCCGCTGGAATGGCTGGGCGAACGGATCGAGCAACCCGGGCGTGCGAATATGCTGCTGACGGCCGAGATCGACAAGATCGTCACCGCCGATCAGCTCAATGACGCGCTCCGCAACTGCTGGAAGCCGGCCGACGCGGATCTGAAATTGCGGCGTCTGCAAGGTACGGATGCGCTCGAACTGAGCAGCCGACGGATCTTCATCGAGAAGGGCATCGGCGACGAGGCGTTGAAGCTGGATGGCGAGGCGGTCGGAATTCTGACGTATTTCGTAAACGAGATCCGGTTCGGAGAGAAGGCGACTCCCTATTCGATGGTGGCGGCGGTGGGCTCCGGTCCCGGCGTCGGTACGCGGGTTCCGCCCGATATCGGTCCGAGCGAGATCGTGATCAACGCGTGGCTGGCGGACGACCTGGGCGCGACGGTGGGGGATTCGGTGGAGGTGACGTACTATCTGATCGGACCGATGCGGCGGCTGTACGAGAAGACCAGCGCGTTCAAGGTTGTCAGCATCGTGCCGATGGAAGGTGCAGCGGTCGATCCGAACCTGATGCCGGACTTTCCGGGGCTGGCGGATGCAGAGAATTGCCGCGATTGGGAGGCGGGAGTGCCGGTGGATCTCGACCAGATCCGCCCGAAGGATGAGGCGTACTGGGATGCATATCGCGGAACGCCCAAGGCATTCATCTCGCTCCAGACGGGCCAGGCGCTGTGGAGCAATCGCTATGGCAACCTGACGGCGGTGCGCTATCCGTGGCGGGCAGGGCTCGACGAGGAGATTTCGGCCCGGTTGACGACTAACGTCGATCCGGCGACAGCGGGTCTGTTCTTTCAGCCCGTCCGGCAGCAGGGGTTTCGGGCCCGGCGCGAAGGGACGGACTTCGGGCAGCTCTTTCTGGGGTTGAGCATGTTCCTGATTGCCTCCGCGATCATTCTGACGGGGCTGCTGTTTGTCTTCGGGGCGGAGAGTCGCTGCGAACAGGTGGGTTTGCTGCTGGCGGTAGGCCTTCCTCCGAGACGGGTCAAGTGGCTGCTCATCGCGGAAGGGGGGCTCGTCGCCCTGGTGGGTGCGATCTTCGGGATCGGTGCCGGGTGGCTTTATACGCAGGTGCTGCTCTACGGGCTTTCGACCTCGTGGAGCGGGGCAATGGCCGAGAACCGGATCTACTTCGCTGCTGAACCTGCCACGCTGTTGCTAGGTGGCATTGGGGCGTTCCTGGCGGCATTGCTGGCCGTCGGGGTTACACTTCATTGGCACGTGGCGCGGTCGCCTCGCCAGTTGATGACCGGCAACCTTGAGGCATACCACGCGCGAGGCGCCGGCTGGTCGCGCGGGCGATGGGGCCTGATCCTGGCGGTCGTTTCCTTCGTGACGGTCGGTATCTTCGCGGCGGTGATGGGCGGGGGCAACCGCCAGGCGGTGGCGGGTCTGTTCTTCGGAGCGGGGGCGTTGCTTCTGCTGGGCGGTCTGGGATTGTCGCAGGCCTTGTTGCAGATCGTCGCGGGCGGCTGGACCCGTCCCATGATGTCCCTGGGCGGACTGGGATTTCGTAACACGGCGCGGCGCAGCGGTCGCAGTCTGGCCATCGTGGGCCTGCTGGCCTGCGGTGTTTTCATGGTGGTGGGTGTACAGAGTTTTCGCCAGGACCCGCTGGCGCATTCACAAAGTAGAGAATCGGGTACCGGCGGATTTGCCTTCTACGGCGAGACTTCCGTCCCGATTCTGCACGATCTCAACACGGAAGAAGGTCGCGACGCTCTTGGACTCGGTGACGAGGAGCTCGAGGGGGTGGAGGTGGTCCAATTCCGGGTTCACGAAGGGGATGACGCCAGTTGCCTGAACCTCAATCGGGCGCAGCAACCCCGGTTGCTGGCCGTGGATTCCAAGGAGTTAAGTCGTCGGGAGGCATTCACGTTTACCCAGAGTCTCGACGAGGAGCAGGAGGAAGAGGGCTGGGAGCTTCTCGACGTGGATTTGCCGAACGGATCGGTGCCGGCGGTGGGCGACTATCCGACCCTCAAGTGGGGTTTAGGCAAGAACATTGGTGACGAATTGGAGTATAGTGACGAGAAAGGGCAGGTGCTGCGCGTGCGCGTCGTGGGCATGGTCGGCAGCTCGGTCCTCCAGGGCAGTCTAGTGATTGCCGAGGACGAATTCATGGCGCGGTTTCCGTCGGAATCGGGGTATCGCGTCTTCCTGGTCGACGCTCCGTCCGAACGGGCTGAGGCGGTGAAGGACACGCTGGAGTCGGCCTTACGCGATTTCGGCCTGGTGCTGACGCCGACGACGGAACGCTTGGCGGCATTCAGCTCCGTCCAGAACACGTACCTGTCGATTTTCACGGTTCTGGGCGGCTTAGGGCTGATTCTGGGCAGCGTCGGTCTGGGGTTGGTGGTGCTGCGAAACATGCTGGAACGCCGGGGCGAACTGGCGATGCTCCGGGCGGTGGGTTTTGATCGCAAAACGCTCCAGCATATGATATTCTACGAGCATTGGGGTCTGGTACTTTCAGGATTGCTGTGCGGTGTGGTCGCGGCGATGGTCGCGGTGATTCCGGCGCTGCAATCGTCGCCCGGACAGATCCCCTACGTTTCGCTGGCCTTGACGGTGGCGGGCATCGGAGTCCTCGGCGGTTTGTGGGTTTGGCTGGCCGGGGCGGTGGCTCTGCGTGGGGCTCTGCTCGAGGCGCTGAGAACGGAATAGCCGCGAATCATTGACGGACGGACTATGAGGAAATCCGCGATCGCTGACATCGTACCGATGGCGTTTGCCGTCGCAGGTGTCGTTGGCCTCGTGTATCTGTGGATCAGTGCCGATGCTGCGCCGCAACTCGACGTGCGCGTTCCCGTCGAATCGGATATGGCTGCCCAGGCGGGGGGCCAGGAAGATGTATTGGCCAAGGCGGAATTGACCCGGTTCGAGGGTGAGCCTGCCCATCTGCCCGGCGCGTGGCCTCAGTTTCGAGGACCGAAGCTGGACGCGGTGGGGCAGGTGGATGTCACGCTGGCGCGGCAGTGGCCCGAAGAAGGTCCACGGGTGCTATGGTCGGTCGATCTGGGCGAGGGGTATGCGGGAGCGGCGATTCGGGACGGCAGGGTTTTCGTTGCCGACTACGATCAAGAGAAGCTGGGCGACGCGATCCGCTGTTTTTCCCTGGCCGACGGGCAGGAGATCTGGCGGTACTTCTATCCGGTCAAGGTCAAGCGAAATCACGGGATGAGTCGTACTGTGCCCGCGGTGACGGACAAGTACGTCGTCACCATGGGGCCCAAGTGTCACGTGGCCTGCCTGGATGTCGCCACCGGTGAAATGCACTGGTTCCTCGACCTGGTGAAGGACTACGGAGCCAAGGTGCCCGCTTGGTATGCGGGACAATGCCCGTTGATCGAGGACGGCAAGGTTATTCTGGGCGTCGGCGGCACCTCGCTGATCATGGCGGTGGATATCGCGACGGGGGAGGTGGTCTGGGAGACTCCGAATCCGAAGAAATGGGAGATGACGCACTCGTCCATCGTGCCGGTGGAATTCGCAGGCCAGCGGATGTATGTCTGGTGTGCCAGTGGTGGTGTGATCGGTGTCTCTGCAGAGGACGGGACGCCTCTGTGGGAGACCTCTGAGTGGCAGATTCGCATCGCGAACGTCCCGACACCGGTTCCGGTCGGCGACGGACGGCTCTTCCTGTCGGGGGGGTACAACGCCGGGGCGATGATGCTCAAGCTGACTGAGCAGAACGGGCAGATCGTGCCCGAGGTTGAATTCCGACTGGAACCCGAGGTGTTTGGCTCACCTCAGCATACGCCCATATTGCACGAGGGGTATATCTATGGGGTCCGTCCGGACGAACAGCTCGTCTGCCTGGACCTGGAAGGCAAGGTTGTCTGGACCAGCGGCAGCACGCACAAGTTCGGACTGGGACCTTATACGATCATCAACAATCTTCTCTACGTGATGGATGACCACGGGCTGTTGACGCTCGCGGAGGCGACGCCGACCGGCTACGTACAGCTTGCCCAGGCGGATGTACTGGAAGGAATCGATGCGTGGGGGCCGATGGCAGTGGCAGGCAATCGGCTTCTGCTGCGCGACCTGACGAAGATGGTCTGCCTGGACATCACCGCGCCCTAGATGCACAGCGTTGAATGGCGCGTCTTGCTCTGCTAGACTCGTAACGCCTCAAACCACGAGAATACGGTAGCACAGGAACGACGATGGACCAGCGGCAAGGCAAGATAAGTTCGAATACCCTGATCGGCGTGCTGATCGGCACGGCGCTGCTGGTGGCGATCGGCGCGGTTCTGCTGGTCGATACGACAGGCCGCCGGGGCAGCGGGCTCAGTGCGGCGTATGAGCTGGATGCGGTGAAGCTGGCCCGGTTCGATCCGAACCTGATTCTTTATGAGGAGGCAGGTCCGGCGGTCGCGACGGGGTTCGAGCGGTCGCGCGCCGTGGCGGCGGATGCAGCGAGCCGGTGGTACGTCGCCGGCGATCAGGCGGTACATGTGTTGAACGAGAGAGGCGTCTTGGAGCGGGTGGTAGGCTTGGCGAGTCAGCCACATTGCGTCGCAGTCTCGTCCGACGGGCAACTCTACGTCGGACTGCGAGATCGCGTGGAGGTTTTCGATGAAGCGGGCCAGCGCATCGCCTCCTGGGAACCGCTGGGCGAGCGATCGTTTCTGTCGAGTATCGTGGTGGCCAAGGACGATGTCTTCGTGGCCGACGCGGGAAGTGCGGTGGTCTTGCGTTACGACAGGGCGGGGAAGCTGCTCGGTCGCATCGGCGAGAAAGACCCCGAGCGGGATGTACCGGGGTTTCTCGTGCCGAGCCCGTACTTCGACCTGGCGATGGCGCCGGATGGGTTGCTTCGCGTGGTCAGTCCCGGGCGGACGCGCGTCGAGGCGTACACGTCCGACGGGGATTTGGAGTTCTACTGGGGTGAGAACAGCATTCGGATACAGGGCTTCTGCGGCTGCTGCAATCCGGTGAATATCGCCATACTGCCCGATGGCAGCTACGTGACCGCTGAAAAGGGCCTGATTCGGGTGAAGATCTACGATCCGGACGGGAGGTTTGTCGGGGTGGTGGCGGGGCCCGATCAACTGGTCGAGGGTGGGGCGGCGCGTGTGTTCAAGAGTGCCGCCGATGCCGAGGCCAGCGGGTTCGACGTCGCAGTCGATGCGACGGGCCGAATCATCGTATTGGATACAATCGAGAACACCGTGCGCGTGTTCGTGCGAAATGAGAAAGGTTGACCCGAAGTGAATTCGATAGCATCAAGAACGAATCGAAGAGAATTCTTCGCGGGCGTGCTGCGATACGGCACGTTGGGGTGCCTGGTCGGGGCGGGGGGGCTGGCCGTTGCCAAGAGACGGCGTCTCGTCCGCGAGGGCAAGTGCATCAACGACGGGTTGTGCGCCGGGTGCGCGGTGTACGGTGCGTGCGAACTGCCCGTGGCGCTGGAGACAAAGCGGTCCCTGGAGCGAGGTAATTATGGCTCATCGAAATGACGATGTCACGCGGCGGCGGTTCCTGAGGGACGGCCTCTGGGGCGCGTGCCTGGCGGGGATCGGTGGGGTGGCGGGATACGCGGCCCACAAGAGCCAGAAGCAGGACTGGGTCTGGCAGATCGATCCGTACAAATGCATCGCCTGCGGCCAGTGCGCGACCCATTGCGTGCTCGAGGAGTCCGCGGTCAAGTGCACGCACGTGCACGGGATCTGCGGCTACTGCGAGATCTGCTTCGGGTTCTTCGATCCGGAGCCTTACCAGATCAACGAGGGCGCCGAGAACCAGATGTGCCCGACCGGTGCGATCCTTCGCAAGTACGTGGAAGATCCCTATTACGAATACACCATCGACGAGCCTCTGTGCAACGGGTGCGGCAAGTGCGTCAAGGGATGCAACGCGTTCGGCAACGGCTCGCTGTTCCTCCAGGTGCGTCACGATCTGTGCGTGAACTGCAATCAGTGTGCGATCGCGACGGCCTGTCCGTCGCAGGCGTTCCGACGCGTCCCGGCCGACCATCCCTACGTGTTGAAGAGTGTGGATCACGCCTGATGAATCGTACGAGTCTTGTCCTTGTCGCGCTGGTGGCAATCTTTGCGCTGGGCCCGGTGGCTTTGGGTCTGGAGCGGTTTCCTCCGCCGGAGTTCGAAACGGATTACGTTCGCCCCACGACCGAGGTGCCGAACCCGCCGCAGGGCTTTCGGGAGTACATCGACGTCGCGGTGCTGGTGGGCGGGTTGCTGCTGGCAGCCTATCTGATCCTGAGGTGGCGCAGTCGCAAGCTGATCTTCGGGTTGATGCTGCTGGTCCTGCTGTACTTCGGATTCATCCGGAAGGGGTGTGTCTGTCCGATCGGGGCGGTGCAGAACGTGACCCTGACCGGCTTCGACGCGGGCTATGCGATCCCGGTGGCGGTGCTGCTGTTCTTTGCGTTGCCACTGGTGGCGACGTTGTTCTTTGGACGGGTATTTTGCGGGGCGGTCTGCCCGCTGGGTGCGATCCAGGACGCGGTACTGATCCGTCCGGTCCGTGTCCCCCGGTGGCTCGAGAGCGGGCTTCGCCTGCTGGCCTATCTGTATCTGGGAGCGGCGGTCCTGTTTGCGGCGATGGGGGCGATGTTCATCATCTGCACCTACGACCCGTTCATCGGCTTCTTCCGTCTGGGGGGCAATTGGAATATCCTCGTTCTCGGGGCGGCTCTGCTGCTGATCGGGATGTTCGTAGGTCGGCCCTATTGTCGGTTCCTGTGTCCGTACGGAGTGATTCTCAGGCAATTCTCCCGTCTGTCGAAATGGCGGGTCAAGATTTCGCCCAATGAATGCATCCAATGCCGCCTGTGCGAGGACGCGTGCCCGTTCGGCGCGATTCGGGAGCCGACGGAGCAGTGGCCTCAGAAGGAGTACAAAATCGCCAAGCTGAGGCTGGCGTTCTTTCTCGTGCTGCTGCCGGTGCTGGTCGGGGGTGGCGCGCGGGCGGGGTACCAGGTGCGGGGATGGCTGGCGCAGGTTCACCCGCAGGTGCGGCTGGCCCATCGCGTGCACCAGGAAGAGACGGGACAGGTCGAAGGGACCACGGACGCCAGCGATGCGTTCCGAACGACGGGACGACCGAGCCAGGAGTTGTACGACGAGGCGATGGTGCTGGGCGAGGGGTTCGCGATCGGCGGCGCGCTGCTGGGTGCGTTCATGGGATTCATAATCGGGGGCAAGCTGGTAGCTCTGAGCGTTCAGCGAAAGCGCACAGAGTACGAAGCCGACCCGGCGGGTTGCCTGGCGTGCGGACGGTGCTACGAGTCCTGTCCGAAAGAGCACGAGCGATTGAAGAAACGCAAAGAGGCGTCGAAGAGGCATTGATGACGGACGAAGCCAAACAAACAGTGGCCGGCGAGCCGAGTGTCGGATACCGAACCGCACGTACCACCTTCAAGGTGACGGGGGCGTTTACGGCGATCTTCCTCGTGCTGCTGGTGGGCAACTTCATCGGCACCAGCGTGATCGGGCCGATGCGCGAGAACCATCTGACGAAGATGAAGGCGGAGATTCGCGGCAGCGAGGCGAGCGAAGCGCAACTGGCGGAAATCCGGCAGTTGGATCTCGAGATTCGGCGCAAGCGGATCTGGCGGCTGGACTTCGCGCGGAAAGCTTCATATGCGCTGTTGGGCAGCGTGGTGCTGCTGCTGGTATCGGGCAAACTGGCGAAGACGCTGAGGAAGGAGCCTCCTCATCCCGAACATGCGTCGGACGTGGGCGCCCAGCAGATGCGTGACGCCCGGGGCGGGCGCTGGGCGGTCACAGGCGGGCTGCTGGTCCTGGGGGGCGTCGTCGTGCTGCTGGTCACCAGCGAAGCGCCGCAGTCGTTCCTGGAGGCCGAGGAGACGGGACCCTCTTACGCTTCGATGCAAGAGAAGCGGCTTCAGTGGCATCGCTTCCGCGGTTCCGGCGGCGGGGGGGTGAGCGCCTTTACGACCATCCCGACCGAATGGGATGGCGCCGGCGGCGAGGGGATCGTCTGGAAGGCGGCGGTGCCGCTGACTGGGTTTAACTCGCCGATCGTCTGGAACGATCGTGTTTTCCTCTGCGGGGCCACGGAAGAGAAGCAGGAGGTCTACTGTTACGACGCGGCGTCGGGGCAACTGCTCTGGACGGGGGACGTGCCCATCACGGCGGCGGCGATGGCGGAGATCGACCCGATGGAGGACACGGGCTATTCTGCCTCAACGATGGCCACCGACGGCAAACGGGTCTATGCGATTTTCGCGACGGGCGACATCGCTGCATTCGATTTCAGCGGGCGCCGGCTCTGGCACAAGAACCTGGGGATACCGGAGAATGCGTACGGGTATGCCTCGTCGCTGGAGACGTATCAGGACCGCGTGATCGTGCAATACGATCAGGGCGATGGCAGCGAGGACATCTCGCGTCTTTATGCCCTGGACGGGATTTCGGGTCGTGTCGCGTGGCAGGCCAGACGGCAGGTGGCGAATTCGTGGACCTCGCCGATTCTCGTCGAGGTCGAGGGGCAGCCGCAGGTGGTCTCGGTGACCGATCCGTGGGTGCTGGGCAACAACGCCGCCGACGGCGCTGAGATCTGGCGGGCTGAATGCGTCGGTGGCGATGTGGCGCCCTCGCCAATCTATGCGGGCGGGCTGGTTCTGGCGATCGAACCTTACAGCCATCTGGTGGCCATCAAGCCCACGGGGAAGGGCAACGTGACGGAGACCCACGTCGCCTGGACGATGGATCAAGGCGGGCCCGATATCTGCACGCCCGTTGCCACCGACGAATATACGTATTTGCTGGAAGGGTATGGGTTGCTGATGTGCTTCCGCACCGCGACGGGCGAGATGGTTTATGAGCACGATTTTCGCGAAGACTTCATGGCCTCGCCCAGCATCGCGGGCGGCAAGCTGTATGTGCTCAGCAGCGATGGCGTCATGCACATCAGCGAGGTCGGGCCTGAATACAAGGAGCTGACGCAAAGCGAACTGGGCGAGAAGTGTCACGCGTCGCCTGCGTTCGTCGACGGGCGGATCTATATCCGAGGATTGCAGAACCTGTACTGCATCGGCGGATCGGGGGCGGGCGACGATGCAGACTGATCGAGTTTCTATGGACGAACTGGATTTGACATTCGTAGATCGGACCGTCGAGCAGGTCGGGACGGGCAACGAGAAGGTGCTGGAACTTCTCCAGGCGCTTCAGGGGCACTATGGATATCTTCCGACGCGGGCGCTGAAGCGGGTCTGCGAACTGACGGAGATCACGCCGGCAGATATTACGGGGGTCTCGACGTTTTACGACCAGTTCCGCCACCGACCGGCAGGCCGACACACCATCCGCGTCTGCATCGGCACGGCGTGTCACGTCAAAGGCGGACAGCAGGTCTTTGATGCCTTCAAACGATATCTGAGAATCTCGGACGATGAGGACACCGACGCCGAGAAGCTGTTCACCGTCGAGAAGGTCGCCTGCATCGGCTGTTGCATGCTGGCCCCCGCCATTCAGATCGACGACATCGTCTACGGGCATCTGAACGATCATCGCGTTCCCATCGTCCTGAAAGACTTCCTGGAGCAGCAGAAGGCGGGCGGACGTCGCAGACGCCGGGAGCGAATGCGCCGAAGCGGCAGGCCTGTCGGAGAATTGCGGATCTGTCTCGATTCGAGTTGTCGGGCCAGCGGCAGCGCCAAGGTCTACGAAAGTCTCAAGAAGGCTGTGGACCAGACACGGGCGCTGGCGGTCGTCAAGAGTGTCAGTTGCTCGGGCATGTCATACCTGACCCCACTGGTCGAAGTTGTCCTGCCCGACGGGACCTCGTTTCGCTATGGAAATGTCGAACCCCAGGACGCCAAAGCGATCGTCCTTCGGCATTTTCGGGCCAGACGCATCGGTGGCCACCTCGCCACTGCCGTTTCGAACGCTCTGGACCGTGTGCTGACCGACGAGAATCGCGAGCCCGTGACGCGATACTCGATCAATCTGCGCGATCATGCCGTCAGCCATTATCTCGGCCCGCAGGTGCACATTGCCACGGAGCACTGCGGCCATATCGCCCCAACCGATCTGGACGAATATCTCGCCAAGGACGGATTTAAGGGATTGGAGCGGGTCCTTCGCGAACTCGGCCCGGAGGAGGTGATCGGCGAGATCGAAAGAAGCGGATTGCGAGGTCGGGGCGGCGCGGGGTTCCCGACGCACCTGAAATGGTCGACCGTGTGGGCCCAGGATTCCGAGACGAAGTATGTCGTCTGCAATGGGGACGAGGGCGATCCCGGTGCGTTCATGGACCGAATGCTGATGGAGTCCTATCCGTATCGCATCCTGGAAGGGATGGCGATTGCGGCCCGTTGTGTCGGGGCTCACGAGGGTTATCTCTACATTCGAGCCGAGTACCCGCTGGCGATCAAGCGCGTGACGGAGGCTATCGAGAAATGCACCGAACGGGGCCATTTGGGCGACGACATTCTAGGCAGTGGCTTCTCGCTGCATCTCAAGATCGTCGCCGGCGCCGGGGCGTTCGTCTGCGGTGAGGAAACGGCGTTGATTGCCAGTATCGAAGGCCGGCGGGGCATGCCCAAGCTGCGTCCGCCTTATCCTGCGGTGAGGGGGCTGTGGTCGAAGCCCACACTGATCAACAACGTTGAGACGTATGCGGCGGTGCCCTGGATCCTGCGCAACGGCGGTGACAAGTACGCGGCGATCGGCACCGGTGAGAGCAAGGGCACGAAGGTCTTCGCGCTGGCGGGCAAGGTCGCGCGCGGCGGTCTGATCGAGGTGCCGATGGGTATTTCGATCCGGCAGATCGTGGATGAGATTGGGGGGGGGATGGCGGGCGGATTGAACCTCAAGGCGGTGCAGGTGGGCGGCCCTTCCGGCGGATGTGTTCCGGCCGACCTGGATCATCTGCCCGTCGATTACGCGTCTCTGACGGGGGCCGGCGCCATGATGGGGTCGGGCGGCCTGGTCGTGCTCGACGAGACGGACTGCATGGTCGATATCGCGAGGTACTTTCTCCAATTTACGCAGAACCAGTCGTGCGGGAAGTGCACGTTCTGTCGGATCGGCACCCGTCGGATGCTGGACATCCTGGATCGGCTCTGCGAGGGGCAGGGCAAGGCCGACGACCTGGACGAACTCGGGCACCTGGCGGAGATGATCCAGAAGGGCAGCCTGTGCGGTCTCGGCAAGACGGCGCCGAATCCGGTGCTGTCGACGCTGCGGTACTTCCGCGAGGAATACGAGGCGCACATTCAGAAGCGCTGCCCGGCGGGCAAGTGCAAGGCCTTGATCCACTATTCGATCACCGACGATTGCATCGGCTGCACGATCTGCGCTCAGCATTGTCCGACGAATGCGATCGCGATGAAGCCTTACGAGAAACACGAAATCGATCCCACGAAGTGCGTGCGGTGCGGGACGTGCAAGAGCGTCTGTCCGGCCGACGCGGTGCGAGTTGACTAGCCATGCCCAGGATAACGATAGACGGTCATGAAGTTGAGGTGGACGCCGGCGCGACGATTCTCGATGCTGCCGAGAAGCTCGGGATCGAGATTCCCACGATGTGCTATCTGCGCGGCCATGAGGCGACGACCAGTTGTATGGTCTGCGTGGTCAAGGTGGTCGGCGCCAACGGGCTGGTGCCGGCGTGCGGAACGCCGGTGCGCGACGGGATGCAGATCGAGAGCGATTGCGGAGAGATCTTCGAGGCGCGGAAGGCGGCGCTGGAACTGCTGCTGAGCGACCATGTGGGCGACTGCATGGGGCCTTGTACGATGGGCTGTCCGGCGCACATGGACATCCCGCTGATGATTCGACAGATCGTGGCGGGGCAACTGCCCGAGGCGATCGCGACGGTCAAAGGGGACATTGCGTTGCCCGCGGTGCTGGGGCGGATCTGCCCGGCGCCGTGCGAGAATGTTTGTCGGCGGGCCCAGCACGATGCGGCGGTTTCGATCTGCCTGCTGAAGCGTCACGTGGCCGACGTGGACCTCAGCAGCGACGAGCCTTACCTGCCTGCATGCGCCGCGCCTAAGGACAAGCGCGTGGCGATCATCGGAGCGGGACCGGCGGGGCTGGCGGGGGCTTACTATCTTCAACAGGAGGGCTTCGAGTGTGTGGTCGTCGACGAGCACGAGGAGGCGGGCGGGATGCTGCGTTACGGCGTGCCCGAGAGCGAACTGCCCCATGACATCTTGTCGGCGGAGATCGCACGAATCGAGAAGCTCGGTGTTCGGTTCCGGCTGGGCATCCGCGTGGGCCAGGCCATATCGATGGAGGAGGTGCGCAAGCAGTTCGACGCGGTGTTCTTGGCGGTCGGCGAGCTGAAAGAGGGGGATGCCGAGATGCTCGGGTTCGATCCGAGCGAGAAGATCAAGGCGGACGGTACGACCTACGCGACCGGCATTTCGGGAGTGTTTGCCGGCGGCGATGCGGTGCGCCGGCGCCGGATGGCGGTGCGGGCGGTGGCCGACGGCAAGGAGGCGGCGCGGTCGATTGCTCAGTACCTTACTGGACACGAGGTGGTGGGTCCCGAGAAGCGATTCAACAGTCGTATGGGCAAGCTCGCCGAGTCGGAGATGCCGGTGTTCCTGGAGCCAGCCAGTGCCGAGGCGCGCATCAAGCCATTCGGGATTGCCAGCACCTTCAGCATCGACGAGGCGAAAGCGGAGGCTCTGCGGTGTCTGCGGTGTGACTGCCGCAAGCCCGAGGCGTGCTCGCTGCGGCGCTATGCCGAGCAGTACGGCGCCAGGCAGAACCGGTACAAGTCGGCCCGGCGGCCCTTCGTGCAGCGGACGCAGCACCCCCATGTAATCTACGAGCCTGGCAAGTGCATCGATTGTGGCATCTGCGTGCAGATCGCGCGCGAGGCGGGCGAAGGGCTGGGCCTGACGTTCGTCGGACGCGGCTTCGACGTGCGCGTGGCGGTGCCGTTCGAAGGGACGCTGGCGGAGGGGCTGCGCGAAGCCGCTGAACGGTGCGTAGCCGCCTGCCCGACGGGCGCGCTGGCCTTCAAGGACGGCAGAAAGTCGTCTGCCGACTGAGGCCGGCGCCCAGACGGTGCGTGTATTCTGTGGAGGGTCCTGTCGAAATGTTCGTCCCCTCAAGACCGAGCCAGATCGCCGAGCCGCAACGCGGTTTCGGCGACGCGTCGACCGAGACCTTTGGCGGTCGTCATGCCGAATTCGTCCTTCGTGACGCCCCCTTCGGCGCCGCTCCAGAGGGTCGCGCCGATGCGCGAGTGAGGTCTGCCGTTGCCGACGACGATCATCTCTTGGCAGAACAACGAGACCTGCACGGACTGCGCGGTGACCTCCTGTCCGCCATTGCGGGTGCCGCCGACGGCCAGCACGCCTGCGACCTTGTCGCTCAGGGCCAGATCGTCGCGGTAGAAGGCCATGCAGCGATCGAGGAAGGCCTTGCAGAGCGAACTCATGTTGCCGAAGTAAACGGGGGTGCCGACGATGATGCCGCGGACCTTCGGATCGGCGAGCCTGGGGACCAGGGGCGGGAAATCGTCCTTTTCTCCGGGTTCCAGGGGGATGCCGGCGGCGAGATTGCCGTTGATCTTGAGCCCGGCCAGCTCGATCAGCTCGGTTTCGATCCGGGGGCTGACCTGGGCGGCGGCTTCGAGGCAGACCTTCAGGGAGGTGGCGGTGGACTGGCCGGCGCGAGGACTGCACGAGATGGCGACGATCTTGATCGCGTCGCTGTGGGAAGCGGCTTCTGCGGCGTAAGAGGCGGATGCCGCGCCGGTGGCTACGACGCCGGCGGCGATGGAATCTCGTACGAAGTCTCGGCGGGTGAAGGCTTTCATCGGCGGTCTCCTTCTGGTCGGTCGGCGTTGACGATTGAGAGCATCAGATTGAGCGAACCTGCTCCATTTTCATCGTATAGTACAAAGATTCCCGGCGGATTTCGCCACCTTTTTAAGGAGAGCTATTATGAAGTTACGGTCGCGTAATGCCTATCAGAGTCTGTCGTCTCGTGTTCTCTTGGTTGCTCTTGTGGTATTCCTGGCCGGCGTCGGGGCGGCGGCCGCTGCGGACTGGCCGAATTATCGCGGTCCGAACTACGACGGGATCTCGTCCGAGACCGGATGGCGGACCGAAATGCCGCAGAGTTCGCCGATCGAGTGGAAGACCTCTCTGGGCTGGGGTTTTGCCTCGATGGCGGTCAGTGACGGGTATGTCTACGCGATGGGCAACGTGGACGATCGGGACATCGTCTATTGTCTCGATGCGGCCACGGGCAAGGAGAAATGGCGGCAGTCGTATCCCTGCCCGCTGTACAAGAAGAACCACGAAGGCGGTCCGTGCGGGACGCCGACGGTGGAGGGCGATGCGGTCTATGTGTTCAGCAAGAACGGCAACGCCCTGCGTCTGGACGCGGGGACGGGCAAGATCGTCTGGCACAAGAAGCTGCGGGAAGAACTGGGTCTGAAGGACCTGACATGGTTTTTCTCAAGTTCGCCTCTGATCGTGGACAACCTGGTGATCCTCAATGCAGGTACCGCGGGCGTGGCGTTGAACAAGGCGGACGGCAGCGTGGTCTGGCACAACGGCGCGGATGCCGGTGGCTATGCGACGCCGGTGCCTTATACGCAGGACGGCAAGAAGTGCATCGCGCTTTTCGGCGCCCGCGATCTTTTCGGGATCGAGGCGGCCACGGGCAAGATCCTCTGGCGGTTCGAGTGGAAGACGAGCTATGACATCAACGCGGCGGACCCGATCGTTGCGGGCGAGCGTATCTTCATTTCGTCGGGCTACAACAAGGGCTGCGCCCTGCTGAAGCTCGAAAACGGCGGGGTCACCGAGGTCTACAGCAACAAGAACATGCGGAACCAGTGCAACGCCTCGGTCTTGTGGAACGGACACATCTACGGATTCGACGGCCAGGTCGGCGGCAGCGGCAGGCTGACGTGCATCGATCTGGAGACGGGGCAGACGAAGTGGGCCCAGCGCGGGCTGGGGACGGGCTCGCTGGTGCTGGCGGACGGCAAGCTGATTGTGCTGGGCGAAAGGGGTAAGCTGGCGATCGTCGAGGCGACGCCCGATGGCTACAAGGAGCTGTCGTCGGCGGAGATTCTCGAAGGCAAGTGCTGGACGAGCCCGGTGCTGGCGAACGGTCGGATCTACGCGCGGAATGCGGCGGGCGATCTGGTTTGTGTGAACGTCAGTGGCCAGTGACGACGGTGTGTGGTTTCTTTATGGACTTATGGAATTGGAGATGTCGATGACGAAAAGAGCGGTCCTATTTGCGGCGATGTTGTGTCTGTTCGTATTGGGTTCACTCGGTTGGGCTGCGGACTGGCCTCAATGGCGTGGGCCGGATCGGGATGGTGTCTGTGAGGAGACCGGGCTGCTTCAGCAATGGCCCCAGGGTGGTCCCAAGCTGCTGTGGGAACTGGCGGGGATGGGGAAGGGCTACTCGACAGTGTCCATTCTCGACGGCAGACTCTATTCGATGGGCGACCGCGAGGTCGATGGCGAGACGGCCCAGTACGTCTACGCGTACGATCTGGACGCGCGCGATGAGCTATGGGCGACGAAGATCGGACCCTCCCATCAGGACGGTCCGCGCTGTACCCCGACCGTGCAGGATGGGTTCGTGTACGCCATCGGCACCAGCGGCAACGTGGTCTGCCTAGCCCTTGAGGACGGTAAGCTCATCTGGTCGAAGAATCTCCTGGACGACCTGGGCGGAGCGAGCAATCCGCGGTGGAAGTTCAGCGAATCGCCTCTGATCGATGGTGACAGGCTGCTCTGCACCCCCGGCGGGCACCAGGCGGCGATCGCGGCTCTCGACAAGAAGACCGGCGCGGTGATCTGGACGGCGTCGATGCCCGACATCGGGCCCAACGGTCGTGAAGAGGCGGGGTACTCGTCGATCATGATTAGCCACGGCGCCGGCGTCAAGCAGTACGTGCAGTTGACCAACGAGGGTCTGATCGGTGTCGCGGCCGACTCGGGCAAGTTTCTCTGGGGCTACAACCGCGTCGCCAATCGCGTGGCGAATATCTCGACTCCTGTAATCGAAGGGGACTATGTCTTTGTCTCGACGGCATACCAGACCGGTTCGGCGCTGTTGAAGCTGGTGCGGGATGGTGACGAGGTCAAAGCACAGGAAGTGTACTGGCTCGATCAGGACACCTTCCAGAACCATCATGGCGGGTTCGTCCAAGTGGGTGACTACATCTATGGCGGTCATGGGCACAATCGGGGCGAGCCCACCTGTCTCGAGATGAAGACCGGCAAGGTGATGTGGCATGCCGATCAGCTCGGCAAGGGCTCGGGATGTGTGCTGTATGCCGACGGTTGCCTGTACTTCCTCTATGAGAACGGCACGGCGGTCCTGGTGGAGGCAACACCCGAGAAGTACAACCTCAAGGGTACGTTCAAGCTGCCCGCGCGGCCCACCGCCACAGGGACGGCCTGGCCCTACCCGGTGATCTCCGACGGCAAACTGTATCTTCGGCATGCGGACGTGCTGTTCTGTTACGACGTGAAGGCCAAGTGACCAAGTGACATCCAGTCAGGGGGCTCCTCCATGAAAGCGGCAGTTATTCACGAAAACGGCGGATTGGACGTGGTGCGCGTGGAGGAGGCCCCCGAGCCCCAGGCGGGACCCGGTGAGGTCGTTCTGAAGGTCGCGTACGCGGGCCTGAATCATCTCGACCTCTGGGTACGCAAGGGCCGGCCCGGGACGTTGTTGAGCGGCATGCACGTCCTGGGCTCCGATGCCGTGGGCACGGTCGATGCGCTTGGCGACGGGGTCGAGAACGTCGAGGTCGGCGACGAGGTGATCGTGAATCCTGGCTTGAGCTGCGGGCACTGCGAGTTTTGCGCCCGGGGTCAGCAGAGCGAGTGCGTATCGTTCGGGATCATGGGCCTGAGTCGGGCGGGGACGTTTGCCGAGCGGGTGGCGGTGCCGGCGTGGAATTTGTGGCCCAAGCCTGCGCATCTGTCGGGCGAGGAGGCGGGGACGCTGGCACTGGCGTCCGTCACCGCCTGGCGCATGTTGATGACGCGAGCGCAGATCAAATCGGGCGAGAGCGTGTTGATCCACGGCATTGGGGGCGGCGCGGCACTTTTCGCACTGCGGTTTGCGAAACTCATCGGCGCCGAGGCGATTGTCACCTCGTCGTCGGACGAGAAACTGGCCCACGCCGCCAAGCTCGGGGCCGATCACGGGATCAACTACCAGAAGCAGGACGTCGCGGGGCGGATCCAGGAGATCACGGACGGACGCGGGGTGGACGTGGCGGTCGACAGCGTGGGGGCTGCGACCTGGCCTCTGGATTTCGCGTCGGTGCGTCGGGGTGGTCGGATCGTTACCTGTGGCGTCACGACCGGGCCCAAAGCGGAGACGAACCTCCAGGCCCTTTACTGGAATCAGTTGACGGTTCTCGGATCGACGATGGGGTCGAATGAGGACTTTCGCCAGATGCTTCGGGCGGTGACGGTCAATGGGATTACGCCCGTGGTCGATGAGGTCTTTCCCCTGGACGAGATGCCACAGGCGATGGCGAAGATGGAAGAGGGAAGGCAATTTGGGAAGATCGCCTTGCGGATAGCGCGGTAGGCGGGGAGGGCAGAAAGACCGAACAAAGACCTGGTCGCGGCATATAAATACGGATGATTGACATTGGTTCGTAATAGGGAGGTTCGATATGTCCGCGACCGCTTCGACCATGCTGCCGCTGAGCACGAGGGCGGCCGATTTCCGTTTGCCTGACACGCGGGGCAAGATGGTTTCTCTCTCTGATTTTGACGACGACGAAGCGCTGGTGGTCGTCTTTATGTGCAATCACTGCCCGTTCGTCAAGCACGTCATCGACGATTTCGTCGATCTGGCGAAGGAGTACCGGAGTCGCGGGGCGGCCTTCGTCGCGATCAGCTCTAACGACGCAGCGACCTATCCCGACGACCGTCCGGAGCTGATGGCGAGACTCGCGAAGCAGAAGGGCTTTACGTTCCCGTACCTGTACGATGAGACACAGCAGGTGGCGAAGGCGTATCATGCGGCGTGTACGCCGGACTTCTACGTTTTCGACAAGGATCGCGAACTGGTCTATCGAGGCCAGATGGATGACAGCCGGCCGGGCAACGGCGTGCCGGTTACCGGAGAGGACCTGCGCGCAGCACTGGACGCGGTGCTGGAAGGAGAACCGGTCCCCGGCGAACAGAGACCGAGCATGGGCTGCAACATCAAGTGGAAGAGCGGCAGCGCGCCGGACTACGCCTGATCGGTGTCCGCGCAGGCTTCATCTGCCGCGAAAGGGAGAAATCTGGTGAGAGCGATGCGGCATTGCGTGGTTGTGACGCTTCTTGTTGTCACGGTAGTGTCTTCCGTTCGTGCGGCTGAGCCTGTCACGGATGCGAATATGCCTGCGACGTTGCAGGATTATCTGCGATTTGCCGCTCGCAACAACGCGGGGCTGGAGGCGGCCTTCGAGGAATGGAAGGCTGCCGTCGAGCAGGTGCCACAGGCGAAGGCGTTGCCCGATCCCCGCTTCACCTACGGGTACTTCATCGACGAGGTCGAGACGCGCGTCGGTCCGCAGGAGCATCGGCTCAGTGTCATGCAGGTGTTTCCCTGGTTCGGCACGATCGCGGCGCGGAGTGACGCCGCTGCGGCCAACGCCCAGGCGGCCTATCAACGATATCAAGCCAAGAAGCTCGATGTCTTCTATGACGTCAAGGATGCGTTTTACGAATACGTCTACCTGCGGCGCGCCATCGCGATTGCCGAAGACAACGTCGATCTTCTGCGGCATTTCGAGGAGGTGGCCCGCACCAAGTACACGACCGCTACCGCGGGCCATCCCGATATCATCCGCGCCCAGGTCGAACTGGCGACCCTTCAGGATAAGCTGGTTGCTTTGGAGGCGATGCGCGCGCCGATCGTTGCACGATTGAATGCAGCTCTTAACCGGCCCACGACAGAACCGCTGCCCTGGCCTGAATACGAGAGATACGAATCGGTGGAGGTGGATTCGTCGGAGGTGCTGGCGATTCTACGCCGACAGAACCCACAATTGCAGGCGCTCGATTTCGAGGTCGAAGCGGCGCGCAGCCGGATCGAACTGGCGAAGAAGAAATTCTATCCCGAAATCGGCGTCGGCGCTGATTGGATCGTGACGGGCGACGCCATCTCGTCCGGCGTTCGCGACAGCGGAAAGGATCCCGTCATCCTGATGTTCAGCCTTAACGTGCCGATCTGGCGCAAGAGCTACACAGCGGCGGCATTGCAGGCGCGGGCCCAGTCTCGCCGAGTCCAACGCCAGCGGCAGGACACGGAAAACAATCTCCTGGCGCGGGCCCAGAGGGTTCTCTACGACTTCGAAGACAGCGGGCGAAAGTTGGCGCTGTACGACGAGATCCTGGTGCCCAAGGCGGAAGAGCTGGTGGGGGCCTCGGAGACGGCCTACATGGCCGGGACGGTAGATTTCCTGAGCCTGATTGACGCGGAGCGGATGCTGCTGCGGTTCAGCCTCGAACGCGAACGGGCGCGAACCGATCAGCGTCAGCGGCTGGCGCAGTTGGAGATGCTGGCGGGAACGGAACTGGTCGGTACCGGGGTCGATTGATCGCGTGGACCTTTGGTTTGGCAGAGTAGGCACGAACAAAAATCCCACTGAACCAGTATAGATTGAGGTTGGGGTAGAAGGAGTGTATGTATGTCATCCAGCCATCGGACAATACGGCTGATCAAGTGGGGGATTGGTGTCTTGACGCTGATCGCGGTGGGCGTCCTGCTCGGGTATTTGGCTTTCTCCGGAGAGCGGACGACGGCGGCGGTGCCGGGAGTCGCTGAGGATGAAGGCTCGCAGCTCTGGTACTGCTCGATGCATCCGCAGATCATCCGAGAAGGGCCCGGTTTGTGCCCGATTTGCGAGATGGACCTGATCCCTATGCCTGAGGATATGGCAGGCGAGGCGTCGCCGAGGGAACTGGTGGTTTCGGAGGCGGCGGCCGAGCTGATGGCGATCCAGACGACACCGGTCGAGCGGCGGGCGGCGGCGGTGGACGTTCGCATGGTGGGCAAGGTCGATTACGATGAGACGCGTGTCAAGGCCATCGCGGCCTGGGCGTCGGGGCGGATCGACAGGCTCTACGTAGATTTTACCGGCACCCGCGTGGCCGAGGGGGATCACTTGGTCGATTTGTACAGTCCCGAGCTCATCAGCGCGCAGGCGGAGTTGTTGCAGGCTGCAAGATCCGCCTCGCGGACAGGCGATGGGACGTCGGAATACCTGAGAGATTCGACGCAGGCGACACTGGGGGCCTCCCGCGAAAAGCTGCGCCTGCTCGGGCTCACGTCCGAGCAAATCGAGAACATCGAAGAGACAGGCGAGCCGGTGACGCACGTGACGATCTACTCGCCCATCGGGGGCATCGTGATCGAAAAGAGCGCGACCGAGGGGATGTACGTCAGCACCGGCAGCCACATTTACACGGTGGCAGACCTGTCGGAGGTCTGGGTGATGCTCGATGCCTATGAGTCGGATCTGCCCTGGATTCGCTATGGTCAGGAGGTGACGTTCACCGCAGAGGCGTTTCCGGGCGAGGTTTTCACCGGCTGGATCAGCTTCATCTCCCCGACGCTCAATCCGAAGACGCGAACGGTGAAGGTCCGCGTGGAGGTCCGCAATCCCGACGAACGGCTCAAGCCCGCTATGTTCGTCCGCGCGGTGGTCGAATCCATGGTCGCCCAGGAGGGCAAGGTGATGGACCCGAACATGGCGGGCCAGTGGATCTGCCCGATGCACCCGTCGGTGGTGTCCGACGAACCGGGGGACTGCACGATCTGTGGGATGGACCTGGTGACGACGGAATCGCTGGGGTATGTGGCCGCCGAGCCGGCCGAGAAGCTTCCGCTGGTGATTCCTGCGTCGGCGCCGCTGATCACGGGCAAGCGCGCGGTGGTGTACGTGGCGGTGCTCGACCGCGCGTATCCGACGTTTGTGGGACGCGAGGTCGTTCTCGGACCACGGGCGGGCGATTGGTACATCGTGGAGGAAGGACTGGCTGAAGGCGAACGGGTGGTGACGAACGGCAGCTTCAAGATCGACTCGGCATTGCAGATCCAGGCCAAGCCCAGCATGATGAATCCCGGAGGCGAGGCGATGCCGAGCGGCCATCAACACGGAGGAGAGATGGTCATGCCGGAGGCGCCGGCCCCGGGAGCGTCGGCGACGGTTCAAACGACGTGTCCCGTGATGGGTGGACCCATCGATCCGAACGTATTCATCGAGTACAAGGGCAAACGAGTCTACTTCTGTTGCCGGGGGTGCGATGACCAGTTCCTGGCCAATCCGGAACGCTATCTCGACAAGCTGCCGCAATTCAACGATCCGAACGATGCGGCGGACGTCAAAATGAACCACACTGATTACGAACCGTGAGAGTTCACGGTTCCTTCTGAAAGGATAGTGACGATGAATGAACGCATGCGATTTTCCGTTAGAGCCTTGATGGTCCTGGGCCTGGTGCTTGGCGTCGTGGCTCTCTTCTCGGGTTGCAGAGAAGAGCAGCCGATGGCGAGCCACGATCATGCGGGTCACGATCACGCCGGACACGACCACGCCGCGATGGAAGAGTCGGCCGCCGAGCAGACCCCAACCGAAGCGGGCGATCAGGTGGTGGCCTCCACCGAACAGACGACCTGTCCCGTGATGGAAGGCAACCTCATCAACAAGGACATCTTCGTCGAGTACCAGGGCAAGAAGGTGTACTTCTGCTGCCAGGGCTGCGATGACGCGTTCCTGGCCGATCCCGAGAAGTATGTCTCGAAACTGCCTCAGTTCAACGACTAGTCCGTAGGAACGCGTACCCATGGACCAGGAGCAACAGCAGATTCATGCCAACCCGAGCCTGCTGGACCGGACGATTCGGTTTTGTCTGGAGAACAAGCTCGTCGTGGTGTTGCTGGTCCTGTTGTTCGTGGGGTGGGGCCTGATGGTGGCGCCGTTCGACTGGGATCTGGCGGGTTTGCCGAGGTCGCCGGTCCCGGTGGACGCCATCCCGGACATCGGGGAGAACCAGCAGATCGTCTTCACGGAGTGGATGGGAAGGTCGCCACAGGATGTGGAAGACCAGGTGACCTATCCGCTGACGGTTTCGCTGCTGGGCCTGCCCGGCGTGCGGACGATTCGCAGCTATTCGTTCTTCGGCTTCTCGACCATCTATGTGATTTTCGAGGAGGACGTCGAGTTCTACTGGTCGCGGAGCCGGGTGCTGGAGAAGCTCAACAGCCTGCCGTCGGGGACGCTACCCGAGGCGGTGCAACCGACACTGGGGCCCGACGCGACGGCGCTGGGGCAGGTGTTCTGGTATACGCTGGAGGGGCGGGACCGAGACGGCAACCCGGCGGGCGGTTGGGACCTCGACGAACTGCGGAGCATCCAGGACTGGTACGTACGCTACGCGCTGATGGGCGCCGAGGGGGTCAGCGAGGTCGCCTCGGTCGGTGGTTTTGTCCGCGAATACCAGATCGACGTGGACCCCGATGCGATGCGGGCGTATGGGGTGGGGCTCGACGACATCGTCGGTGCGGTGAAGAGCTCCAACATCGACGTGGGCGCGCGTACGATCGAAATCAACAAGGTCGAGTACGTCATTCGCGGACTCGGTTTTATCGAGCAGCTCTCCGATATCGAGCAGACGGTCATCAAGGTCAACGACAACGTTCCGATTTTCGTCAAGGACATTGCAGAGGTCTCGCGGGGTCCGGCCTTGCGGCGGGGGGCGCTGGACAAGAGCGGCGCCGAGGCGGTGGGGGGCGTGGTCGTCGTTCGCTATGGCTACAACCCGCTGGCGGCGATCCGGAACGTGAAGGAGCAGATCGAGCAACTGGCGCCGGGGCTGCCCGAGAAGGTGCTCGAGGACGGGACCGTCTCGAAGGTCACGATCGTTCCGTTCTACGATCGGACGGGCCTGATCTATGAAACGCTGGGCACCCTTCAGGCGGCGCTGACGGAAGAGGTGCTCGTGACGATCATCGTGGTCATCGTGATGGTGGTGCACCTCCGCAGCAGCGTCCTGATCGGTGCGCTGCTGCCTCTGGCGATCCTGATGTGCTTTATCGCGATGAAGCACGTCGGCGTCGATGCCAACATCGTAGCGCTGAGCGGGATTGCCATCGCCATCGGGACCATGGTGGATATGGGCATCATCATCTGCGAGAACATTCTGCGCCGTCTCGACGAGGCGCCGGAAGGGACGAACACGCTGGAGGTGGTGTACCAGGCCTCTTCGGAGGTCGGCAGCGCCGTGGTGACCGCGGTGGCGACGACCATCGTGAGCTTTCTGCCGGTCTTTACGATGACGGGGGCGGAGGGCAAGCTCTTTCGCCCGCTGGCGTTCACCAAGACGTTCGCGTTGGTGGGGTCGATTATCGTGGCGTTGACGATCATCCCGCCGGCGGCGCACGTGCTGTTTACGTGGAAGCCTGCGTGGAGCAAGTTCAGACGCTACGCGCTTGCTGGGTTTCTGTTGGCGCTGGCGGTCGTAGCGGCAGTGGTGCTGGCTTGGTGGATCGGGGTCATCGTCGCGGTGATCGCACTCTATCACCTGACGCGAGACCGGCTGCCTTCCAGAGCGAGAGGCGCGATGCCTTTGCTGGCAAACGCGCTGGCGGTCGTCTTCGTGGGCATCATTCTCACCGAGCACTGGCTGCCCGTCGGCCCGGTAGCGGGGTTCGTGCGCAACTTCGTGTTCGTGGCGCTGCTCGTCGGAGGGCTGCTGCTGTTCTTCCGCATCTTTCAGCATTTCTACCCGACGATCCTGACTTGGTGCCTGGAGCACAAGATCGCGTTCCTGAGTCTGCCTGTGCTGATGGTCCTTCTGGGGCTGATGGTCTGGCGCGGGGTTGCGGGGGTATTCTTCTTCGTGCCGGAGTCGCTGAGGGACAACCGCGTCTGGGCGTCGGCGGAAGACAGCTTTCCCGGATTGGGCAGGGAGTTCATGCCCGCGCTGGACGAGGGTTCGTTTCTGTATATGCCGACGACGATGCCTCACGCATCGATCGGCGAGGTGCTGGACGTGCTGGCCAAGCAGGATATGGCGTTTCAGGCGATTCCGGAGATCGAATCGGTGGTGGGCAAGCTGGGGCGGGTGGATTCGCCGCTCGATCCGGCGCCGGTGTCGATGATCGAGACGGTCATCAACTACAAGACGGAGTTCATCACCGACGCTTCGGGCCATCGCCTGCGGTTCAAGTATGACCGTGACGCGGGCGAGTACGTGCGCGACGAGGAGGGCAATCTGATCCCCGATCCGGACGGCAGGCCTTACCGGCAGTGGCGCGACCATATCCACAGTCCGGACGATATATGGGACGAGATCGTCGAGGCGGGCAAGATCCCGGGCACGACCAGCGCGCCGAAACTCCAGCCGATCAGCGCCCGGCTGGTGATGCTTCAGAGCGGGATGCGGGCGCCGATGGGGGTCAAGGTCAAGGGGCCCGATCTGGAGGCCATCGATAAGGTGGCGATCGAGATCGAGCGGTTGCTCAAGGAGGTATCGAGCGTCGAGCCGGCGGCGGTGATCGCCGACCGTGTGGTGGGCAAACCCTATCTCGAGATCGATATCGATCGCGAGCGCATCGCGCGGTACGGCATCAGCGTGCAGAAGGTCCAGGACGTGATCGAGGTGGCGATCGGGGGCAAACGGCTGACGACCACGGTCGAAGGCCGACAGCGGTATGGCGTGCGGATTCGCTATCAGCGCGAATTGCGGGACCAGATCGAGACGATGGAGAAGATCCTGGTGCCCGCGCCCGACGGTTCGCAGATTCCGCTGATCCAACTGGCGGAGATTCGCTACGTGCGCGGGCCGCAGGCGATCAAGAGCGAGGACACCTTTCTGACGGGCTACGTGGTCTTCGATCGCAGGCCGGAGTATGCCGAGGTCGAGGTGGTCGAAGAGGCGAGGGCCTACCTCCAGAGCAAGATGGCCTCGGGCGAGTTCGTCGTTCCCGAGGGCGTGCACTTTGAATTCGCGGGATCGTACGAGAACCAGATCCGGGCCAGCAAGACGCTGATGATCGTGGTGCCGCTGGCGTTGCTTATTATCTTCCTGATTCTCTACTTCCAGTTCAAGCGCGTCTCGACGACGACGCTGGTGTTCTCGGGTATTCTCGTCGCCTGGGCGGGCGGCTTCCTGATGATCTGGCTGTATGCCCAGCCATGGTTCCTGGACTTCAGCGTTTTCGGGCAGAATCTGCGAGACCTGTTCCAGGTGCATCCGATCAACCTGAGCGTGGCCATCTGGGTGGGATTCCTGGCGCTGTTCGGGATCGCCTCCGACGACGGGGTGGTGATGTGCACCTACCTGGACCAGTCGTTCCGCAACCGACCGACGGAGACTGTCGGGCAGATTCGCAAGGCGGTGGTTGCGGCGGGCAGTCGGCGGGTTCGTCCTTGCCTGATGACGACGGCGACGACGATTTTGGCACTGATTCCGATACTGACGAGCACCGGTCGCGGCTCGGACATCATGGTGCCGATGGCGATCCCTTCCTTTGGGGGCATGTCGATCGAGGTCCTGACGATGCTGGTGGTCCCGGTCCTCTACAGTGCCCTGGAAGAGCGCAAAGCCCGGCGGGCGGCAGGGGATGGTCGCGCAACAACAGCGTGACGAAACACCAAACGGAAAATCGGGGCGACAGGACTTGAACCT
>NPIE01005389.1_pt3 | contig 36682 bp, 35 predicted proteins | sample 8637661 | NCBI WGS metagenome assembly NPIE01 (sample SAMN07420842, study PRJNA396082) | bioreactor metagenome | isolation source: sample BA12 brine-fed electro-methanogenic bioreactor BA | place: Japan: Kochi | collected 2016-12-09 | reverse complement strand
CATGGTTCAGATGCACGATTTTGAAGAGGCGCGCGACAAAACGCTTCTTGGAGTTGCCAGGAAGTCCAGGGTGATTACACCGGAAGACAAGAAGGCCACCTCATATCATGAGGCCGGCCACGCTCTTCTTCACTACTATCTGAAACACGCCGATCCTCTCCATAAGGTAACGGTTATACCCCGGGGAAGGGCTCTTGGGCTTTCGCTTTCGCTTCCGGAGAAAGACTCCTATTCACGGAGCAGGGGCTGGCTTCTCGACCGGATAAAGATAACCATGGGGGGCTACGTTGCCGAAGAGATGTTCTACGGTGAGACCACAACCGGGACCCAGAACGACATTCAGCAGGCGACGACCATTGCAAGAAGGATGGTCACGGAATGGGGAATGAGCGAAGAACTGGGCTACATTGCCCTCGGGCAGGAAGATGAGCCGATTTTCATCGGTAAAGAGATAGCCCAGCACAAGGATTATTCGGAAGATACGGCAACCAGAGTTGACAATGCTGTCAGGAAGATTCTGAAAGAGGCTCTTGATGAAACGAGGAAAATCCTTCGCGAGCATAAAGACCAGCTTGAGACTCTTACCGAACACCTGATAGTGGAAGAGACCCTTGATGATGCGGAGATCCGTGTTCTTCTCGGTTTTCCTCCGAGAGAATCGCAGACCAGTCTCAAGAGTGAAGAAAAAATCATAGCTCCTGAAGAGAGCGATTCCGGAACTGAAGACCGGAAGTCTGAAGATCAACAGTAGCGGGTAAACGGAGGAGCCGGTATGATTACATCGGACCGGTCGGTACATGCAGGAGCGTCTGTATTTTTATTCCGGGCGGCGATTATGGTACCGCTCATTCTGGCTGCCGGCCTGCTTGCCGCCCAGGATGTCAGTCCGAAGGAGCGTGATCTCGGTAAGCTCTATTCGGCTTACTCCTTTGACGCCTATCAGGAAGGAAGCATTTCCGAAGCGGAAAAGCTTCTGGATGTTGCCCTTGTTTTTGATCCCGCCAACGGCGATGCCCTGGCAGTTTCGGCTCTTGTGGAGTCGGATAAAGGCAATCTGGAAAAGGCGCTGCTTTTGTTTGAAAAAGCAGCAGCCATGTCGGGGAAATCCGGCGGTCGTCTTGTGGATAAGGATCTTTTCCGGCGCCGCATGGCCGAAACCGCTTTCCGTCTCGGTTTTCCCGAGCGTGCCTATCTTTACCTTCAGCCTCTTACGGAACGTATTGATGTTTCGGTGGAGAGCGGAGTGCTGCTGGCCGATTTAATGCTGTTCCTCGGACAGCGTGATGAAGCCTCGGATCTGGCCGGCGAGCTGGTTTCACGGTATCCCGAATCAAGCAAAGCCGCCGCATTCTTTATGAACCTGGAATCTGCCTATATACCTCCTTTTCTTATAGCGCCTGCGGACCCGGGGAAGGCTGTGGAACAGCTTGACAGCTACGATGCCGAGGTCCTGAGGCTTCTGTATCTTCGATTGAGTAATGCTGAGCTGCGTGGAGGCATCGGAGAGCTGTACCGGCGCAAATTCGGCGAAGACCTTTTCTTTTATCTGACGGAAATTATCCGCCCGGTTTCGGATCCGGAACAGCTGCGCTCCATAATCTATAGAGCCCTTGAACAGTCGCCTCCCTCGAGCAGGGAATCACTTTTATTCTATCGTTCACTGCTCAGCAGGCCGTCTGCAGCGGAGGCTTTTGACGGGTGGTTTGAAAATTTCACCGGTACATTTGAGAGTGATCTTAACGGGGACGGCTTTATAGATACATTTGAGAAATATGAAAACGGGGTACTTTCCGTATATCGTTCCGATAAGGATCAGAACGGTGAGTTTGACCTTGAAATTTTATTTGAAAACGGTATTCCCGTAAGAGTCAGTATGGGGGACCGTATCTACAGCTACAGCGACTATCCCTATCTTGCCGAAATGACCGTAAAAGACGGGCTGCGTAATATAGTGTACCGTCTTTATCCCTACTCCTTTGTTCACCGGATACGTTTTGAACCGCTTCTGAGAAGGAGCCTTCTGAGAAAAGAAGCTGTAGCGGAAGAATCTGCTCCTTCGGAGGAAAGAATAGCCGCCCGTTCTCTTTCTGTCGACACAGTTCTTTCCGGTAACAGCGAAGCAATAAGCATGAGAAGACCCTTTGCAGGAGGCCTTGAATACCGTATCAGATCGGAACGGGAGGGGGCCGTGCGTGAACGGCGCAGTGAAGAAGGCATGTTCACCGTGCGCGAAAGAGACACCAATGGTGACGGTTATTTTGAGATCAGGGAGCGTTACCTGGACGACCGGCTGATAGAGCTTACCTTTGATGAAGACGGCGATGGTAATAATGATTACGCGGAATCGTATGGTGAAAGGAATGTCTTTCTCTGGGACCTGAACGATGACGGGCTGTATGACTGCAGGGAGTTTCTCGATGAAGAGGGAAAACGGGTCCGGGAAGTTTCAACACAGATGGATGGAGTTTTCGATTATCGTTCCTCAAGCGATTGAGCACAAAGGAGTAATTTTCGTGTATGCACATACACTTTCAATATTCAGAAGCATAAGTATGCTTGCAATGGCGGTTATTATAGGTTCCTGTTCTTCTTCGGGAGGACCGGTCAGGGGGAGTGCTTCCAACCTGGATGAAGTGACTCTTGCCGCTGTAAACCAGTCACTTTCCGGCGGAGAGTTCGAGAAGGCACTTCAGGATATTCAGATCCTGCAGGCGAAGGGTACCGGAAACAGCGATTTATTACTGCAGGCAGAAGATCTGAAAGAAAAGGCAGCGGCCGGGCTGGAGCGGAACTACCGGGATGCGCTGGAAGAAAAGAACTACCGCAAAGCTGAATCTGTCGGAAGATCGCTCTCCGCTTTGAACCATGTTTCATCCACCACTGAAAGGGAGACGGAGAGCGATTCGTCCGGCAGCCTGGATCTGCTGGTCAGACAGCTGGAGGATACCGACCTTGAATCAGCATCCCCGGTCGCCCTTCTGGACAGGCTTCTCTTTGAGAGGCTGGAAAGTCTGGACGCAGGGAGCCTGGAGCTTATAAGCGGCCTTGCGGTTTCCGAGAAAAATGGAAGTCTGGCGGATAGAATCAAGAGTGAATATACGGAACGGGGCCTGGAGCCACCTGGAGAATTAACGGAGCTTGTAGACAGCCGCCGCCGTACTCCCCAGGGGCAGCTGCAGGCGGTTGCCACAGTCTGGGTAAACCGGGGAATGACCATCCGCAGTGGAGTAGGCATGCCAGACCGGGTAATCGGATCCGGTTTTTTTATCGACAAGCGGGGCTATCTTCTGACAAATTATCATGTCATAGCCAGTGAAGTGGATCCGGAATATGAAGGGTACAGCCGGCTCTATGTGAAATTTTCAGATGACCAGGACACACGTATTCCCGCGAAGGTTGTCGGTTACAGCGAGACCTTTGATATCGCCCTCCTTAAAACAGAACGGGAGCCCGATGCGCTTCTTTCTTTCAGTCTGGACGAAACACTTAATGTGGGAGAGCGGATCTTCGCCATCGGCTCCCCCGGAGGTCTTGAGAACACTCTTACGGCCGGTATCGTCTCTTCCACGGGAAGGAAATTCCTTCAGATGGGAGATGTCGTACAGGTTGACGTTCCCATAAACCAGGGAAACAGCGGCGGTCCTCTGCTGAATGAAAGCGGAGATCTGATCGGGGTGGTTTTTGCCGGAATAGAACAGTTCGAAGGCATCAATTTTGCAATACCAGCCAAATGGGTACTACTGCTGCTTGATAATCTGTATCAGGGCGGATCATATCCCATGCCCTTCATAGGTTTTTCTGCCCGGGAAACGAAGAAGGGCCTTGAGATTATCTATATCGCTCCGGGTTCTCCCGCTGAAAGAGTGGGCCTGCGTACCGGAGATTTTCTGCTCTCAATTGACGGCAAAGCCGTCGATACCCTGACCGATGCGCATACCCGGCTCCTGCAGAGACTGCCCGGAGAGCTTATGGCGACACGCTGGAAGCGGGGAGAAGAGGAAAGGTCACTACTGATCCGGGCCGGAGAAAGGGAAACCGTGCCGTTCCGTCGGTTCGCGGAGATAGACCGTCCGGAAAAGCTCTTTCCGGCTCTCTTCGGGATGAGTGTTGAGCTGATCGGGGAAGGTATATTTTCCGACCGGTATCAGGTAAAGGAAGTTTTTCCCGGATCCATTGCTGACGAAACGGGCTTCTCTCCTCTCGATCCGTTCACCCTGCAAAAATGGCAGCTTCTTGACGAGCCGGAGGCTGTAGTTGCCCAGTTGAGGGTAAAGAAGCGCAAAGCCGGCTTTCTGGAAAGCGGAGTACAGCTTGCCGCCTATCTGGAAACGACAAATTTCCTGTAATCAGTCCGGTTTCATTTTCTTGCAAAAAGTCTCCCGTTGCTTATACTTTGAGTATAAGAAGAGAAGCAGAACAGATAAGCCTGTTATGCCGATGAGATCAAAATGGAGGCCGGAGTGAAAGGTAAGAAAAACGGTCCACTGACCGTAACATTCGAAAAGAGATCGTGCATTGAACAGATCCGATCACTTTATTCGGATCTCGAAGAGAAGCTGAAACAAACCGACACCCTCAATTTGAATATGGACCTGCTTGAACAGGCCGACGTCTCCTTTATACAGCTGCTGTATGCCGTAAAACGAACTGCGGACAAGAGTGACAAGTCGATCGTATTTACCGGAACACTTACACAAGCTTTTATTCAGACCCTTCTGGACAGCGGCTTTGTTTCCGAAAGACCTGCGGGTTCCGATGAGCTTGCAGCGGCGTTGATAGATTTTCAGAGTTAGCAGAAAGGAGAGCTGATTTGTCGACACTGGATAATTTCAAAGAAACTTTTCGGGAAGAGGCACAGGAGCTCCTGCTGTCCCTGGAGAGCAATCTGCTTGAGCTTGAAACATCTCCCGGCGATGCGGAACTGCTTTCCGCTGTTTTCAGGGTTATGCACACCATCAAGGGTTCCGCTTCCATGTTCGGTTTTGAAGAGATATCAGCCTTTACCCATGAGGTTGAAAATTTTTTCGATATGGTTCGAAACGGAGAAGTTGATGTTGACCGTGATGTCATTAATGCGACCCTCTCGGCCCGTGATCTGATACGGGAAATGCTTGAATCGGAGGAACCGGATGCGGAAAGGGAAAAGCGTTCCGCTGCGCTTCTTGATACTTTTCGTTCCATGGCGGTTTCCTCAGGGGAAAAGAGCGGTGATACCCCCGGAGAACCGGAAAAAGAGGAAGAAAAAACCTACCGCATCCGGTTTGTACCGGATGAAGACATTTTTCTCTCGGGAACCAATCCCATTCTGCTTTTGAAGGAGCTGAAGGAGCTGGGAGATTGTACAATCGTTCCATTCCTTGAAAAAATTGAGGGGCTTGAAAACTTCAATCCGGAAAAATGCTACTGCGGCTGGGATATCATAATAACCACTGTTGCGGGACTGAATACCCTCAAAGATATCTTTATTTTCATCGAAGCAGAATCCGTCATACAGATAGAGCCTGTCGAAAGCTTTTCCGACATGATTGAAGAAGAGGGTTCGAAACGGCTTGGGGAAATCCTTCTTGACCGTGGGGTCATTGAGGAAGAGACTTTAAGAAAAGCTCTCGGAAATCAGAAAAAACTGGGTGAAGTGCTGATAGAGACAAACCTGGTTTCCAAGAGCGAGGTAAACTCCGCTCTTAAGGAACAGCAGCACAACAAGCGTCTTCATGAAAAACGGATGGAAGCGCAGGGTGCAGCAAGCACTATCAGGGTTGCCAGCGAGAAGCTCGATTCCCTGGTAGATCTTGTAGGAGAGCTGGTTACCGTGCAGGCAAGGATAGGCCAGATTTCGACCGAAGATACAACGGGAACCCTTCGACAGGTTGCCGAGCAGCTGGAAAGGCTTGTAGAGGAACTGCGAGACAATACCATGAGTCTTCGGATGGTTCCCATCGGTATCGCCTTCAGCAAATTCAGGCGCCTGGTAAGGGATCTTTCCCTCGAATTGGGCAAGAATGTCGATATGGCTGCAGAAGGTGCGGAAACCGAGCTTGACAAGACGGTAATAGAGCAGCTCGGGGATCCTCTGGTACATCTTATACGTAACAGCATCGATCATGGAATCGAGATGCCCGAGGTACGAAAAGCGCTTGGCAAACCCGAGAAAGGAACGGTTCTTCTTTCGGCACGGCACGTAGGTGCCACCGTTCAGATTGCAATAAAGGATGACGGAGCCGGTCTGGATCGTGAGACCATCTACAATAAAGCGGTCAGCCAGGGACTTATCCCTCCCTCCGCCGACTTGAGCGATGAAGAGCTCTATCAGGTTATCTTTCAACCGGGCTTTTCAACCGCAAAAACCGTAACATCGGTATCCGGCCGCGGAGTCGGCATGGATGTGGTCAAGCGGCAGATAGAATCGCTGCGGGGAACTGTTTCAATCAGGAGCCGGAAGGGCGCAGGGAGTACCATAACCATTACCCTGCCTCTTACCCTGGCCATTGTTGATGGTCTTCTTGTCCGCGTCGGATGCGACTTCTTTGTCGTTCCGCTTTCCTCGGTGGAAGCGTGCGTGGAGCTGAACGAGAACGATCACATTGAGAGCGGAAATCGCAGGCTCATCGAATATCGCGAGAAACTGCTTCCCTACGTCCGCATCGATACCCTCTTTTCCATGCCCTCCGATGAAAGCGAGCTGCGTCAGGTTGTGGTGGCGGAGCTTGATCAGAATCGATTCGGTATTGTTGTGGATGAGGTAATCGGAGATCATCAGACGGTAATAAAGAGCCTTGGACCGCTCTACCGCAATGTCAGGGGAATTTCCGGAGCCACCATCCTTGGAGACGGCAGAGTAGCCCTTATTCTCGACATAATGCAGCTGGCCAGAATTTCGGTCAGGGGCGCCGGCCGGAATTGATATGGATTATCAGGGGACATTCAAAAAAAGTGATCTGAAAGACGAGGATTTCGCAAAACTGGGCAGTTATATCGAGAACACCCTCGGAATACGCATGCCTCCGGCTAAAAAAGTTATGCTTGAAAGCCGGCTTCAGAAGCGTCTCAAGCAGCTCGGAATGAAGGATTTCTCGGAGTATACGGCATACCTCTTCAGCAAAGAGGGTGAACAGCTTGAAATCCCGGCAATGATAGATGTTGTCACCACCAACAAAACCGATTTTTTCAGGGAGCCCGCCCATTTCCATTATATGATGGATGTCATTCTCCCGGAATGGTATGAAAAAAACCGCGGAAAGAGCATCAGTATCTGGTCATCCGCATGCTCCACCGGAGAGGAACCCTATACCATCGCCCTCGAATGCTCACGATTCAGGGAAGCGCATCCGGATTTCGACTTCCGTATCCTTGCGACCGACATTTCCGGTACGGTGCTGGATAAGGCGCGTAAGGGAATTTATCTTGAAGAAAAAACAGTTCCGGTTCCGGATGTACTCCTCCGGAAGTATTTTACCAGAAGCAGGGACCGGAGTAAAAAACTTGTCCGGGTAAAGGCCGAGCTTCGAAAAAAAATAAGCTTTCTGCGTCTTAATCTGATGGACTCTTCCTTTCCATTCCGGGACAGATTCGATATTGTTTTCTGCCGCAATGTCCTGATTTATTTTGACCGTGATCGGCAGCTATCTCTTTTACGGAACATCGCCCGTTCAATGGACGAGGATGCCTTCCTTTTTCTCGGGCATTCCGAGACTCTGACAGGGATAGATGTACCATTCAGATCGGTTGCGGCAACCGTGTACAGGAAGAAATAGGGGGAAAAGTGGAAGAAAAAAAGACTTTTTCGGTAATGATAGTTGATGACTCGGCGGTGGTAAGGCAGACGATGAAAGAGATCCTCTCCTCTGATCCTCAGCTGGAAGTAGCCGCCACCGCAGCCGATCCTCTGATAGCCGCCAAAAAGCTTGAGAGCTTCATTCCCGATGTTATCGTACTGGATATAGAAATGCCGAGAATGGACGGTATAACGTTTCTGCGGAGACTGATGAATGCACACCCCGTACCGGTGGTCATCTGCTCAAGCAAGAGCGAAGCGGGAAGCCAGAATGCCATTCAGGCCCTGGAATACGGGGCGGTGGAAATAATACAGAAACCAAAAATCGGTACAAGACAGTTTCTCGAGGAAGCAAGGGTGATGATCTGCGATGCCGTGAAAGCCGCGGCAATGACCAGTGTAACGAGAAAAGCGGTCCAGGAGCCGGTAAAGGTGCAGCCGCGCCTGACGGCGGATGCCATCCTTCCGAGGGGGAGTGCACCCCTGGGAATAGATACAACCGAAAAGGTAGCGGTAATCGGCGCATCGACCGGCGGAACCGAGGCCCTTCGTGAGTTTATCGAGCAGCTTCCGGTGGATGCACCGGGCATGGTTATCGTCCAGCACATGCCGGAAAACTTTACGGCTGCCTTCGCCAAACGGCTTGACGGCCTTGCCAGGGTTTCAGTCAAGGAAGCGGAAAACAACGATTCCGTTCTCCGCGGTCATATCCTTATTGCTCCGGGAAACCGCCATATCCTCCTGAAAAGAAGCGGTGCCCGCTATTTTGTCGAGGTCCGGGACGGACCTCTTGTTTCCCGCCATCGTCCCTCGGTGGATGTACTTTTCCGATCCGCAGCCCGTTACGCGGGAAAGAATGTGATCGGAGTTATCATGACCGGCATGGGTGATGACGGTGCACGGGGAATGGCTGAACTGCACGAAGCCGGAGCATTTACCATTGCACAGGATGAGAAAAGCTGTATAGTTTTCGGTATGCCGAATGAGGCAATAAAACGGGGGGGCGTCGATGAAGTACTTTCCCTCGGGAAAATAGCATCCAGGGTGCTGGAAAAAGGAAAGCGGGGATAGCCTCGGAACATATAAAGACATGGAAAAGAGGAAAACGAAACCGCTGATTCTGGTCGTCGAAGATGAGCAGGTGGTGGCGATAGATATTACCCGGACTCTGAAAGGATTAGGCTACGACGTCTGTGTACCCGTCGCCTCAGGAGAAGAAGCTCTTGAGCGCTTGAAAGAAATCCAGCCCGATCTTATCCTTCTGGATGTCCGCCTGAAGGGAGAACTCGACGGAATTGAGACGGCCGGGCGTATACGCAGGGAATACCATATTCCCTACATCTATCTCTCCACATTCTCCGATGAAAAGACCCTGAGCAGGGCGAAAAGAACCGAACCCTACGGCTATATAACCAAAAGCAGTCATAAAAACGATCTCCATTCGATGATAGAGATGGCATTGTACCGTCACGGAATGGAACAGAGGATCCGTGAAAATGAAGAACTGCTTTCGGTAACACTGAAGAGCATAAGCGACGGAGTTATCGGTTCAACCCTTGACGGCAGCATCATCAGCTGGAACAGCGGTGCGGAAGCAATCTTCGGTTACAGGGGAGAAGAGGTTGTCGGAAAAAACCTCTCCATCCTGACCCCTCCTTTTTATCCGAACGAAATGCCGGAAATACTCGATACCCTCTGTGAGGGAAATGATATCGATCATTATGAAACCGTCCGGCAGAAAAAAGACGGAAGCATAATAAATGTATCGGTAAAGGTATCGCCCATCCGGAACCATCAGAACCGGATCAATGGAGCCTCGATAATTGCAAGGGATGTTACGGCACGGAAACAGCTGGAGCGTGAAGTCCTGGAAATCAGTGAAAAGGAGAGGCGCCGTATAGGTCAGGACCTTCACGACAGTCTCGGACAGAAACTTACAGGCATAAGCCTTCAGGTAAAGGCACTGGAAAATCGTCTGAAAAAAAGCGACCCCCTGGAAGCGGAAAAAATATCGCAGATTTCCGCGCTTATAAACGATACCATCATGCAGACCAGAACCCTTGCAAAAAACCTTCTTACGGTGACTCTGCAGACTCAGGGGCTTTCGGTTGCACTCCAGGAGCTTGCAAGCTACTGTGAAGAACTCTACGGTGTTCCGACGAGCTGTGTTACCAGGCTGAAAGAAGAGGTAAGCAACTCTTCCCTTGCCGCCCAGCTCTATCATATCGCCCAGGAGGCGGTAACCAACGCAATCCGCCATTCAGGTTCCACCGCCATCGAAATATCAATCCGGGATGATGACCTTGAACTTGTCCTTGAGATTCAGGACAACGGAAATGGAACTATTCCAGGCCGGAAAGGGGGAATCGGCTTGAAAATCATGGAATATCGTTCCAGTATGATAGACGGGCGGCTCACATTTTACGGGGAACCCGGCAAGGGCAGTACGGTAACCTGCCGCGTACCAAAGATCGGAGGAACCGAAGAGGCATGAAAAAGCGGATTGTAATTGTGGATGATCATCCGATTGTACGACAGGGTTTTGTACTTCTTATAAATCAGGAAAGCGATCTTGAGGTTGTGGGAGAAGCAGAAGGCGCCGCGGAGGTTTTCGGCATTATTGCGGAGAACCGGCCGGATCTGGTCCTTGTCGATCTTTCGCTGAAAGACGGTGACGGTCTGGAAATTATTAAAGATCTGTCCCGTTTATATCCGAAGATGCTGATGCTTGCCGTGAGCCTTCATGATGAAAACGTCTATGCCGAGAGGGCTCTGAGAGCGGGAGCCCGGGGCTATATAATGAAAAGCGAGGCTACCGAAAATGTGATGGTGGCGGTGCGGCAGGTGCTTTCCGGGGGCATCTATCTGAGCAAAAGGATGAATGAAAAAATGCTGACCCGGCTTACCAGCGGCAAGAATGAAAACGGGGAAGATCCCGTAGCCGCTCTTAGTGATCGTGAATTTGAAGTCTTCCAGCTAATAGGTCAGGGATATGATACGAAGCTGATTGCCCAGTCCCTTTTCCTGAGCGTCAAAACCATAGAAACCTATAAATCTCATCTGAAAAACAAGCTGGAGCTGAAAAATTCGACGGAATTGATGCAGCGGGCGGTTGAATGGAGTGTCAGAAATCGAACTTAAGGCAGCAGAGAACGAAAAAAGAAGAGCTCCCAGGGTCCTTGTCGTAGAGGACGAAAGCATTGTAGCCATGGATATGGAGCGCCGGCTCCGCGGTCTGGGATACGTAGTTGCCGGCAGGGTGCTTACGGGAAAGGATGCCATCCGGGAAGATGAAAATCTTAAACCCGATGTAATCCTTATGGATATTCATCTCAAGGGTGAGATGGATGGAATTGAGGCAGCCGGTATTATACGTGAACGCCGCAGTGTTCCTGTTATTTACATAACCGCATATTCCGATCAGGCAACCCTGGAACGGGCAAAGCAGACCCAGCCGTACGGATACATTCTGAAACCCTTTCAGGAACGGGAAATCCATTCCGTCATAGAAATGGCCCTCTATAAACACCGCTCCGAAGCGGAACTGCTGAAAGCAAAACTCGAAGCGGAAGAAGGACTTCGGGCAAGAAACGAGTTTTTCTCACGGATGAGCCACGAGTTCAGAACACCGCTGAATGCCATACTGGGAATGGCCAATCTTGCACGGGAACATTCGACAGGAGCAGAAGTGGATGAATATCTGGAGCTGGTCATTGAATCCGGAAAATCGCTTCTCGATATGGTCAACTCGGTACTTGATTACTCCAGAATAGAAACTGATCAGCTGGAGACAGATCTCACCATTTTCAATATTCCCGGGGCCATTGAACGGCTTAAAGAACGTTTTTCTCAACAGGCCTGCCGCAGTAATATCACCTTTACCATCTCCGTATCGGAAGATGTTCCTCATGATCTGCTCTGCGATGGGGAAAAGTGTTTTCAGATTATTCAAAATCTGGTTTCCAACGCATTGAAATTTACCGAGAGCGGGTCGGTACTGCTCGCCATGAGCGCATCGGAGCCTGTTACCGCCCATTCAGGTCAATTGCTTATTTCCGTAACCGATACCGGAATAGGAATATCCGCAGGAGAACATACGGATATCTATGAAGCCTTTACCCAGGCCGATGGTTCGGCGACCAGGCACTTCGGGGGAACAGGCCTGGGCCTTGCCATCGTCCGCAGCTTTGTTGACCATTGCGGAGGTTCTATTGCTTATAAAAGCGAAGAAGGGAGCGGTACCAGTTTTGAAGTCAGACTGCCCGTAAAGAGCGGGAGCGAATCGACGCTGCCATCGGAAGAAATATATATCGTCCTGAATCCCGAACAGGGGAAGTGCGCGCAGGCGGATTCAATGTGTGAGTTTATTGACTTCTGCAGTAAGATGCTCCTGGCCGGTGAGTTCGGTCAGATTGAACATGCCGCGGAAGTAATAAGAAACCAGATAATCAGATCCGGGAATGGCAAAACTGCTGATAATATATTAAGAGTAGTATTAGGCGCCAGAAAACATTCAGCCGAAAAAACAGCAGCTGCGCTGGCTCTTCTCAAGAAAGAGAATGAACGTGAGATAGAAAAAGGTTAATCCTGGAAGGCGGAGACAGATGGTTACAATTTTTGTGGTAGAGGATGAAGGTATTGTCGCACTCGATATAAAACGCCATCTGGAAAATTACGGATACTCGGTTCCTTCGGTCTTTGCGGCCGGAGAAGATGCCATTCAGGCGGTGGCTGAAAATCCGCCGGATCTTATTCTTATGGATATAAGCCTTCAGGGTAAAATGGATGGTCTTGAAGCAGCGGGTATAATCCGTGAGTCTTATAAGGTTCCCGTAATTCTCCTGACCGCCTACGCGGATGAGCGCACCATAGAGCGGGCGAAGAACTCCGCTCCTTTCGGATATATCATCAAGCCTTTTGAAGCCAGGGAACTCCGTACCACGATCGAAATGGCACTTCACAGGGCGGAGCTTGAGCGAAAGCTTCATGAAAGCGAAGAACGCTACCGGCGCTTTTTTCAGGATGATCTTTCTGCTGACTTTGTCTGTGATTCTGAAGGAGCCCTTATCGACTGCAACAGTTCATATCTCGATCTTTACGGCTTCCCCACTCTTTCAGATGCCCTGAAGGTTAACCTCAATGAGCTGTTCCGCGATCATGAGGAGCACTTTCGTTTCTGGAACGGAATAAAAAGCGGGAAACGGTTGAAGCTGGCCGAATTTGCCATGAAACGGAGCGATGGAAAGTACCTCATGGTACGGGCCAACATTGTGCCGCAATTTGACGATTCCGGTAAGCTTTCCGAAATAAACGGTTTCGTTTTTGATACGACAAGACTGAAGGAGCTGGAAGATCAGCTTCGTCAGGCCCAGAAAATGGAAGCAATCGGCAGGCTCGCCGGAGGTGTCGCCCATGACTTCAATAACATTCTTACGGTTATTATGGGATACGCTACAATGCTCGGAGAAAAGGTATCCAGCGGCGAAGAAGTCGCCTCAGATATAGAAGGGATTCACAAGGCCGCAAAAAAGGCCACCTCTCTTACCCGGCAGCTCCTGGCATTCAGCCGGAGGCAGGTTCTTAATCCAAAACCGGTCAATCTTAACCTTCTTATAAACGATATGGAAAGGATGATGCAGCGCCTGGTGAACGAAGATGTTCACATTGTTCTGCTTCCCGCCTCGGATCCTTCTTCCGTTCTGGTCGATCCCGGGCAGATTGAACAGGTGCTTATGAACCTTGTGGTAAATGCCCGCGATGCAATGCCCGGCGGCGGAAAAATCATCATTGAGGTCAGGCGTGAAGAGCTGATGCAGCCGCTGCCGTCGGCCATGGGTATCATTAATCCGGGACTGTATATGGTTCTCACCGTAGGCGACTCGGGTTCGGGAATAAGTTCCGAGGACCTGGAGCTTATCTTCGAACCCTTTTATACGACCAAGCCCGATGAAAAAGGTACCGGGCTTGGACTTGCGACGGTATACGGTATTGTTAAACAGAGCAACGGCTTTATTGTGGTTGAAACAGGGCTGGGGCAGGGCACAAGCTTTCATGTTTATCTCCCTGTTTTTTCCGGGCTTGATGAATCGGTCGATGAAGTTCAGACGCCCCTTGAACAGCCCGGAGGCAGCGAGGTGGTTCTTGTCGTAGAGGATGAAGAAGGAGTTCTGGAACTGGTTGAAAGGATACTGGTGAAAGCGGGCTACCGCGTTCTTACCGCACGCAACGGAGGCGAGGCCCTGCTTATACAGGAATCCAGGGAACAGCCTATAGAACTGCTTATTACGGACCTGATCATGCCTCACCTTAACGGAAAGGAACTGAGCGACCGTATGCGTCTGATCGACGGAAACCTTAAAGTTCTTTTCATAAGCGGATATCCCGAAAGGACTATTCGGGAACGGGGCATCGATCTGGGAAAGGACCATTTTCTGAATAAACCCTTCGAACCATCAGATCTTCTTCACCACGTCCGTTTACTTCTGGATGCTTGAAGAAAGACGATACATTCGATATAGTACGGTCAAATGACAATACCTCGTGAAAAACTACGCAATTTCTGTATCATCGCCCATATTGACCACGGCAAATCGACCCTTGCGGATCGCTTTATTCAGAAAGCCAAGGTGATAGACAGCAGGAAATTCCAGGACCAGTTCCTCGACAGTATGGACATAGAAAGGGAACGCGGCATTACCATCAAGAGTCAGGCCATAACCATACCCTACCAGAGTGCAAATGGTGATATCTATGAGCTGAATCTTGTCGACACCCCGGGACATGTTGACTTTTCCTACGAAGTATCGAGGGCCATAAGCGCCTGCGAAGGGGCCCTTCTTCTTATCGACGCCAGCCAGGGGGTGGAAGCGCAGACCTTCGCCAATATGTACATGGCGGTGGAACTGGACCTCGAGATAATTCCGGTTATCAACAAGATAGACCTTCCCAGCGCCAACGTGGAAATGGTGAAGCATCAGATAAACCACGACCTGGGCCTTGATCCCGATACGGCGGTGCTTGTGTCGGCCAAAACCGGCGAAGGGGTGGATGACCTTCTGGAACAGGTGGTCGCCCTTATTCCGCCTCCCTCGGGGCTCGAGAGCGATCCGCTTAAAGCCCTTATCTTTGACAGTCACTACGATGCGTACCGGGGAGTGGTTGTCCATCTCCGCCTCTACGACGGGATGATGAAAAAGGGCGATGAGATACGAATGATGAATGCCGATGCATTCTATAACGTCGAAGAGGTGGGTATGTTCCGCGGCGGGCTTATCGCAACCGAATCTCTTCGGGCCGGACAGGTCGGCTACATGATTGCGGGAATAAAAAACATAAGCGATATAACCGTCGGAGATACGGTTACCCATCCCTCCCGCCCATGCAAAGAAGCCAGACGTGGATTCAAGGAAGTAAAACCCGTTGTGTTTTCCTCCATATATCCGATCGACAGTGACGATTATGAAATGCTTCATACCGCTCTGGACAAGCTGAAGCTGAATGACGCATCCCTGGTGTATGAAAAAGATTCCTCCGCGGCTCTCGGATTCGGTTTCCGCTGCGGATTTCTCGGCCTTCTCCACCTTGAGGTGGTCCAGGAGCGTCTTGAACGTGAGTTCGGACTGCTTGTGGTCTTTACCAGCCCCTCGGTACGCTATCGGGTTACCCTGAAAACGGGCGAAATATTCTTTCTGGATAATCCGCTTCAGTTCCCCGATCAGATGAAGATCGAAACCATAGAAGAACCCTACATCAGGGCCGTTGTTATCACTCCCTCGGATTACCTTGGCCCGATTATGAGCCTCTGTCTCGAAAAACGGGGAGTCCAGCAGGGAATGACCTACCTCGACGAGAAACGGGTCGAAATGGTCTACGAGATGCCCCTTGCGGAGGTACTCTACGAATTTTACGACCGTCTTAAATCGGTAAGCCGCGGATACGCCTCTTTTGACTACGAACTCTCCACGCTCAAGGTTACCGATCTGGTCCGCCTCGATATTATGGTTAACAGCGAGATTGTGGACGCCCTGAGCCAGCTGGTGTTCAGGGACAATGCCACCTACCGGGCACGAATAATCTGCAAAAAACTGCGTGAGGAAATACCCCGGCAGCAGTTCAAGATCCCGATACAGGGAACCGTAGGCAGCACCATCATAGCCCGGGAAACCATCAACGCCCTCAGGAAGGATGTAACCGCCAAATGTTACGGCGGCGATATAAGCCGGAAGAGAAAGCTCCTGGAGAAGCAGAAAGAGGGCAAGAAGAGGATGAAGATGGTGGGCAGTGTTGAAGTGCCCCAGAGCGCCTTTCTGTCGGTCCTCAAGAGCGAGGAAAGGTAAGGGACTGGTCTATTATCCTGAAAAAACGGCCGGCGGAGCTGATGGCCCGTCTGCGGAACTGTTCGTCCGGCCGCTCCTTATCCTGCCTGTGGTAATCGGGAAAGAAGCTGTAGAGATAATCCATACTTTTCCACAGTTCCATATCGCCGTTGATAAAACGCCTCAGCATCTCACGTTCATCATTCAGAAAGTGAAGCATCCGCTCTTCAAAATTCTTATCAGGTGAACAGCCGTTATCATCCGCCGGGGCTTTGCCGGCCGGAATCCGGTCAAGGAAGGCTTCGGCGCTTTCTTCCGTCAGCGGACACAGTGTTCTCAGTGTTTCCGGGAACAGATAGCATGGAGGCGGGGCGGAGCCTGAACAGTCCCTCAGACGTTCGGAGAAATTTTCGGCGTATCCGGAGAGGACAAGGTCGTTCATTACCACCGGAAGCCCTTTGCTCCTGAGAGCAATGGGGTGCCGCCGGAGAATGGTCCGGAAATCACCTTCCGGCGAAAGCCGGTTTCTGCCGGCAAGCTCCCGCAGGTGGTAGGGAGTCCCCCTTGCGTGGCTTTTACCGAGGTAATAGGCGAAGTCAAGACCCGCAAAAAGCAGTGCCGAAGGCCTGAGACTTCGTGCAATCAGGAGCGCCGTAATTCCAACCGAGCCGACGGGGGGCAGAAAGGGAATCTCCGGAAAAAGCCGGGCAAACCTGTCAAAGAGAGCTACAGAATCGAAACGGGAAATGAAAGGCTCCACAACGCCGCGGATGTGTCTGGGAAGAGCCCGGAACGAGGTAAGATCGAGAAAAAATCTGCTGTCAAAGGAAGATGGCGCAGCGGTAAAGTCGCCGACCGTATAGTACTGCCCGTCCTGGCAGACAATTCCGTCGGCCTTGAGCCCCTTCGATTCCAGTGCCGAAAGCGCCGTGTCGACGGCAATAATATGAATGCGCTCTCTGATGGAGCTGATCTCTTCCAGTGCATAGTCGAGGGAGGGGCCCGCCCCTGCAATTAGAATCGGACGTCCTGTGTGGTTCCCTGCCGTTCCGCCGGGACTGAACTGTCCGCCCGCAGAGAGGGACGGCAGCTGACCGCAGTTGTAGAAGAAGTTCTTCAGCCAGAGAGGGCCGAACCAGGAGAGGGTCATCCGGTTCTGCCATTGGATCTTTATTCTCCGTTCAAGGTGCCGGTGCAGCATGGTGTAGCGTTCCCGTCCGAGGCCGAAGCCCCCGTTGAGGGGTACCATCTCCACCCTTCTGAAACGCAGGCAGTCAATGCTCTCCTCATCTTCAAGGGCCCTTTCAAGATGCATAAACCTGAGCCGGGGGCTGTCGGCGAGCGAGGGAGGCATATGTTCAAGGCTCAGTCTGTACAGCTGTTCATCGTCTTCCAGCGCAAGCAGGGCACTCCGGCCGTCAAGCCTCTCCAGAAGCCGCTGGACACCGTACCAGAGGAGCGGGGAGGGAATAAGGTAAAGGGTGTCCGGTTTAAGGGGAAAGGCCTCCGCACGGGCCTCAGCCTGCTCCACGGGCCTCTCCGGATGATAGAGTCTGCGGCCGCGGTAGAAACAGGAAAGCCCTCCGCCTGCAGTCTGCAGGAGAGGGCTCTGAAACGATTCTTTCATAATCGACCGTTCAGTCTGTTCATCCCTGATTAAGGAAGTATGTGCTGAACATCTCCATGAAGTTGTTTTCAAGTTTGTCGGATCCGAGGAAGAGTCTGCGCACCTGGGCGTCGGTAATATTGTCAAGAATTGACCGGTAATTTTCCGCCACCATGGTGGTAATGCTTTCGGGGGCTTCACGTTCATCCATAAGCTCAAAAACAATGACGTTGTTTCCGACTATCTGGGGTTCGCTTGCCTTTTCCTCCTCGAGAGAGAAGAGCAGTTTGAGGATACGTTCATTGCTGCCGACCGACTGGAGGTAACTGACATTATCAAGCGTCCGGATTCCTTTCATGAAGTTGACGCTGCCGTAGTTGATGGGAAAGTAGTCGGTAAGGTGAACGTTCATGCCCATTTCCGAAGCGGCCTCTGAAAAATCGCCCTCCTCGGCCTGGGCGGAAAAAGAGGAAGCTTTTTCGATGAAGTAATCTTCAACAATTCCGCGTTCGTTGGTAAGCATGTAGCTGCGGACCTTTTGAACGGTTTCTTCTTTCGAGAAGTCGGGTGCTCTTACCGGACCGTTGCTCTGGTAGATGGCCAGCCCGTAGGGGGTGGATACGAGCCCGCTTGTCTCACCCCGTCCGAGGGAGAATACAGCTTCAAGATCCTCATCGTTTTCAATATCGGACTGAAGGGCATAACGCATAACGTAACCCATCTCTCCGCCCTTTTCGGCATAGATATCGGTCGAATGGCTGCGCGCCAGTTCCTCAAAGGAGGCCGATTCGTTTTCGAGCTGACTGAGGATCGCTTCGGCAGCCTTTTTATCATCACCAAGGGTTATTCTGCTGAAGCTGCCTTCGGAGAACAGTTCGCTTTTTTCCATACCGTAGAGAGCCACCTGATCGGCCGGATACTCATCAAGATTCCAGGCTACAAAAAGGAAGTTTCTTTCGGGAGAGGAAAGTCCGACGATAAAATCTTTTTCCGCACTGCTGGAGAGTGTGCCGAAAACATCTCCGACCCACTGCTGATGAAGAAGGCTTTCCTTATAGTAATTACGAACCGAATATTTTTCGCTGTTGGAGGTGTTCCGGTACTTTGCGGCGCTGAACTTGCCGTTTTCCTGGTAACCGGGATAGTAGGTAAGAGCCTTGTCTACCTGTTCCTCACTTATTCTGAGACCGCTGTTTTCGGCCTGTTCCATTATGGCTGTGTGGACAACGGTAAGTTCAAATGCACTGTTCCAGACCTGAAACAGCTGCCATTCGACATTGCCGTCGGACTGCTGAAACATCGACTGGTAGCGGTCGGCAACCATGTCCCGCTGACGGGAAAAATAGTTGTCAGCACGATATTCAATCGGTTTTCCGTCCCAGAAGCCGAATACGATTCCGCCCTGCTGTCCAAAACGGGTAAGGATCGGGGCTCCCACAAAAGTGACGACAATTATTACAAGGATAAATACGCTGAAAACCCAGAGCATGGGGTGCTGTTTTCGCTTCTTTTCTACCGCATTCGGTTTATCGGAATGATCTTTTGACTTGCCTGGCATTACATTACCTTTCGCTTTTCAAGTTGTGTATTGATACCGGAGAACATTACCATGAGACCTTTCTATTGTCAATGAAGGGCGCGGGACGGGATTGTGCTATAATCGCCGGATATGCGGAGAAAAAGGCCGGCGGGAAAACGCAGCTATTCACTGGCGCATTTGCTCGAAAAGCAGCCGGCGGGGATACGGAAACATCACCGTTATCAGGAAATTCTGCTCTATTACCGCTCCTCCGAACGCCTGAAGAAACTGCGCTTCAGCAGGCGCTGTTACTCACTTCTTATGCATGCGAAAATAGCTCCTCATAATCTGGACAATTTCTACCGTACCTACCGGCTTCCACGTGACCCGTTCTTTCCCCTCTATTTTACGGTGAAAAGGGAGTATCTGGCAGATCTTGAGGAAAAGCGCGCGGAAAGGAGGAACATAATCGTTTCCGGACTGAAAACCCTTCCCCGGACGGAGTTCGATTTTCTTCTCTTTCTTGCCTCTCTTGAACAGAGGCTCAACAGTACGGGGAACTGTCCTCTCTGGGAAAAGGAGCTTTTTCCTTCGAGCAGGCGAAAGCTTGCACTGATGCTGAATTATTCCAGAGAAGAGTGGATTGACCGATACCGGATGCATCTTGCCTTGCTGGTGAAGCGTTACCGAAGGTTCGAAGAGAGCGCCAGCGACCGGATCCTGGCCACATTTATTCTCGAACTGGTACCCGGAAGGTCATCTTCCGGGATGGAAGACACGGCCGCACCGCGGGATGTGAAAAACGCATACCGGCGTCTCTGCAAGGAGTATCATCCGGATGCCGGCGGAGACCCGGTCATGTTTGTGCATCTTAAATGGGCGGAGGAGATACTCCTTTCCGGCAGAAAAAAAGCCGCGGGAGGCTGAACCTCCGCGGCCTGAATACTATTTTACCGTATCGGATTATCGGATTTTTCGTACGACCAGGTCGTCGAAACTGACAGCCAGGCTGTTCGATCTCAGAGAAAAGTAGCTGCCCGTGCCCGGAGCCTTGTCGAGCATGAAGCTGTAATAACGGTTTTCCGCCGTCGGATCCCAGACCTTCACCTCTCCGGTATCTCCGTTCACCCGGATTTTTGCCGGTACCGTAATACGCAGGTTTTCTTCGGTCAGAACCGAATCGTCGAGAGGAACATCGAATCCCTCAAGCAGGCTCATGGTAAAGTGATTCCGGCTTTTGTATACCTGTCCCCGGAACCCCTTTCCCCCGTATGTGGCGTTCTCATCATAGTTCAGCCAGAGCAGATAAGAATTTCCATTTCCCCAGGAACGTCCCGGATGCACCTTGTCGGCAAAAACCTGAAGACCGAAACCGCCGCGCCGATCCTCCATTCCGCCGCCTTCGTAGCGTACGTTGAAGGTGTACTCCATCTCACCGCTCTGAGGTGCCCTGAAGTTGATCTTTGCAAGAGGCTGAACAGTATCGTTCTGGAAGAGCCTTCCCGAGCTGCTTTTCCACTGGCCGTAGGTTCCGGCGTTGGAGGGCATGCTGCCGAAGCTTGAGGAAAACGACTGTGCACATACTATCCCGGCTCCCGCGAAGGCCAGCAATAGTACCAGGGAGAGAATGAGGAAACGACGATTCATGTACTGCTCCTTTTAAAAAATTGGTTTGACTCTATACCATAAACAGATTAAGCGGGGTAAAGTTACACAGGAAAGAAATCGGTACTAAGAAAAGAAGTGCTCTGCCTGGAAGAAGATGTCCGGGTCCGGCTTTCTCTCCACTTTTGAGATAAGCGGTATGCGGAGATCGCACTCCTGACGGGTAATAACGGGAAAGCCGTATGGAATATTGAGGTGTTTCGGCTCTTTGGACTGCTTTATACGGTACTCTTCAATGAACGAATGATGATCGGCGAGACGCTGTTTCTGACGCCTGTTGCCGAATTCCGCAGCGGAGGAGAAAAGCGTCTCCAGCACGGGAAAAAGCTCCCGTTCCAGCTCTATCCCGATGGAGTTTCTTCCCGAGGCCAGTGCCGCCGCCGAACTTGTACCGGTCCCCAGAAAAGGGTCAAGAACCGTATCTCCCTGAATCGAGTACATCTGCACCAGGCGGAATGCCAGTTCGAAGGGGAAGGCTGCGCTCCTGCTTCTGACCGTATTATGGTCGAGACGCTGCCGGCTGCCCCTCAGATCCCAGATATCCGAAAACCAGGAATTACGTTCTTCCCAGAAAAAAGCGCTGCGTCTTCTCCGTTCCCGGTCGGCCCCCGTGAAGGATCGCTTCCCCCCCTTGCGGAATACGAGAATATATTCATGTTCGAGGGTTACATACGCTCCGGAGGGCAGCATTCCCGAACCCATGAACTTGTTCGGAGCGTTGGTCGGTTTGCGCCAGAGGATGAAGGGAAGCGCCTGAAAACCGGCGGCGCCGAAACCGGCCATTATACGGGAATGATTGGGGTAGAGCTGGAAATTGCCCCCGATGGTCCGTACCGCATCACCTATGTTGATGCAGGCAAAGGCCCCGGGCCTGAGCACCCTGAAACACTCCTCCCACACCCTGTCCAGGAGCCTGTGCATAAGAGCAAAGGCCTGCTCTCCGTCATCAGCCTTGAGGGCTGCGGAGATGGAGGGATCCTGTTTACCGAAGCTGTCATCCCACATTTGAATCATGGGATAGGGCGGTGAGGTGACAACGAGATCGACCGATTCGTTNNCCATTTTTCCCATATCGAGGGCTGAACCGGCAATTACCCGGTGTGTGCTTATCATCGCTTGAACCATGGCCGTTTTCTGACCGGTACCGCCCTGGGCGCCGGTGTTCCTCCCGACCGGGCAAGAATGATGGTGGCTGCAATAATCAGAACCCCTCCCGCCATGGTCCAGAAACCGATCGGTTCTCCCAGAAAGAAAGCGGCCAGAAGAATCGCCGTAACCGGTTCAAAGGTAGAGAGTACCGATGCCCTGGTCGGGCCGATGAGGGTAAGACCCACCAGAAAGGTGGTGACCGCTATGACAGTAGCTATAATCGCCAGCCCGATAACCCCCGTCCAGCCGGAGAGCGATCGGGGCAGGGTAAGACCCTGGCCGAGGGAGAGAAGGCCGAAGGCGGCTCCCGCTGCCGCCATGATTATCGCCGAACCTGCGACGGGAGTAACCTGCTTCATAAGCCTGTTGCCCGACATAATGTAGACGGAATAGATACACGCCGCGGATATACCGAGGATAACTCCGAGGGGACGGGCATTTAGCTGGGGACCTACGGTCAAGGCGGTGCCGAGAAAGGCGAGGGCGACCGCGACTCCCCGGGAACCGTTCAGCCTCTCTCCATGGAAAACAGCCGAAAGCAGGGCGACCAGGGCGGGATAAAGGTAGAGCAGCAGGACCACCAGACCGGAGTTTGCCATGGTCAGGGCGCTGAAAAAACAGAGAGACTGACCCACATAGCCTATTGCTCCCATAAGGGCCAGTCCGGCAATGACCTTCAGGGCGGGAAAGCGTTCTTTCCGGATCAGCATAAGAAGACCCATAAAGAGAGCGGCGATGGAGAAACGGAAGAACAGGAGACTGACCGGTTCTATTCCGTCGGCGTATGCCAGTCTTGCAAAAAGCGGCATGGCGCCGAAGGCTACCGAAGAAGTAATTACAAGTACTGTTCCTGCTGTCGTGGACATATGCACCTTCCTCCGGCCAGAATATCACGTCAGGGAATGGATACTGAAGCCTCCGGGAGAAATTTCCGTAAAAATCTGACACCGGTCAGGAACCGTGTAAGCTGCTCTACCTGAAGAAAAAGAGAAGCTGGAAGGCTTAAATTTTCCGCTGCCAATTCCATTTCCGCAAAAAGCCCCGGAATTTAAAAAAAAGAGCGATTATTTCTCTTTTGAGGCCATTTCCGGGCCCTTTTCGGGCTTAAGGGATATTGCTTTTTTCTGAAATAAGCGTATACAGAAGGTATCTTACATGCGTCTGGAGAGAGACAGCCAGTGAATAAACATTATTCCGGAAGAAGTTCCTTCCACCTTCCTCTCGTCGCTTCCGAACTATCGGGCATCCCCGACGAGGATGAACCTCCATCGCTGATTCCAAACCGTACAGATGAAATCTCCTCCTTCCGCGCCGGCTATTTTCCCGGTGTAACGGAGAAGATGTGGAATGACTGGAGGTGGCAGCTGTCCAACAGCATAACCAGTGCTGAGCAGCTTGAGCGCTTTGTTTCACTTACGTCCGACGAACGCGCGGCTATTTCGAACAATGGAAAAGGCGGGGGATGCGGCCTGCCCCTCAGGATCACTCCCTACTATGCGGGTCTTATTGCCGGGAGCGGACCCGACTACCCCCTGCGCAGAGCGGTGCTGCCCCTGACCGACGAGCTGCTGGTTTCTCCCGGAGAAGGGGACGACCCCCTTTCCGAGGAGTCCCATACCCCCGTTCCCGGTCTGGTACACCGCTATCCCGACAGGGTTCTTTTTCTGGCAACCGAGTTCTGTTCGGTCTACTGCCGCTACTGTACCCGGAGCCGGCTTGTCGGGAAAAGCAGACATCGTCTCAGTACTTCTCACTGGGAAGAGGCCTTCCGCTACATCGGGGACCACCCCGAAATACGGGATGTCCTTATTTCCGGAGGGGATCCCCTTACCATGCCGAATGAAAAGCTGGACTACCTTCTTTCCCGAATACGGAGCATCGCCCATGTGGAAATTATCCGTATCGGCTCAAAGGTTCCGGCGGTTCTGCCCCAGAGAATTACCGCAAAACTGACAAGAATGCTTGCGAAGTATCAGCCCCTCTTTCTGAGCCTCCATTTTACCCATCCCGACGAGCTTACTCCGGAAAGCGCTGCCGCATGCAGAAGGCTTGCCGACGCCGGCTTTCCCCTCGGGAGCCAGACGGTGCTCCTCAAGGGGATTAACGACAACGTGGAGACCATGACCAGGCTCTTTCACGAACTGCTGAAGGTGCGGGTAAAGCCATACTACCTTTACCAGTGCGACCCCATAAGCGGATCCTCCCATTTCAGGACCAGCGTGCAGAAAGGGCTTGAGCTTATCCGGGGTATCCGGGGTTTTACCTCGGGATACGCGGTTCCCCACTACGTGGTGGATGCCCCCGGAGGCGGAGGGAAAATTCCGCTTCTGCCGGAGTATTACCAGGGGGAGGATGATAATTACGTCTACCTTAAGAACTACGAAGGAAACAGCTACCGTTACCCGAAGGAGGGGAACGTACAATGAATATCGGCATTACCTACGATTTGAAGGATGAGTATCTGCTGGCGGGAATGGACGAGGAAAGCGCAGCGGAGTTTGACAGCATCGAAACAATAGATGGAATCGATAAAGCCCTGACCGGTCTTGGTCACCGGACCGATCGGATAGGCTCGGTAAAAAGTCTTGTCACGGCCCTCGCTTTGGGGAAAAGGTGGGACCTGGTTTTCAACATCGCCGAAGGAGTACATGGGGTTGCCAGGGAATCGCAGGTGCCGGCACTTCTGGAAGCATACGGAATTCCCTTTGTCTTTTCAGACTCTCTGGTGCTTGGCATCTGCCTTCACAAAGGCATCTCTAAAATCATTGCCAGGGCGGCTGGGGTGGCTACCCCCGATTTTGCCCTTGTTTCCTCAATTGAGGATATTGATGAAATCGACCTTCCTTTTCCCCTTTTTCTGAAACCTGCCGCCGAAGGTACCGGCAAGGGTATTACCACCTCCTCCCGTGTGGAGAGCCGCGAAAGCCTTCGCGGGGTATGCGAAGAACTTCTGCTCCGGCACCGGCAGCCCGTCCTGGTGGAGACCTATCTTCCGGGCAGGGAGTTTACCGTCGGAATTGCCGGAACCGGAAGCGATGCCGCAGCGGTCGGTACCATGGAGGTACTGTTCGGCAGCCGGGCGGTCGATGAAATATACTCATATTTCAACAAGAAACATTACAAGGGCCTGGTATCCTATGAAATCCCGGACCGGGCAAGTGCTCAGGCCTGTGAAGCATGCGCTCTTGCGGCATGGCGCGCCCTGGGCTGCAGGGACGGAGGGCGGGTGGACATACGAATGGACGGGGAAGGCATACCCAACTTTCTGGAGGTAAACCCCCTGGCGGGATTGAACCCCGCGGATTCGGACCTTCCCATTCTGGCCTCCCTCCACGGAATATCCTATCAGGATCTTATAGGGATGATTCTTGATTCCGCCCTGAAAAGGGAAGCAGCCCGCCCCTTACGGAAGGTACATGTTCCGGCCTGAGGCCGAACCTGAGCCGGTTCGGTCATCGGGAAAAACAAGCGTACTCGTGTTTATCGATCCGGAGGAGGGCGGCAGCCGTGCCGATGAGGCGGACTCGGTCTACCAGGCGCAATCGGTAACTGCAAGCCTGCTCAGGCTCGGCATGGATGCCCGGATCCGCCCCTTCCGGCGGGAGACGGCCCCGGACCCGCTTCCGGACCTTGTCTTCAACCTTGTCGAATCCGAGCGGGACGGGAGCGCCCTCGCCCTTGCGGTACCGGACTTCTTCGCGGAACTCGGCATTGCCTGCACCGGAGGCTCCTCCCGCGCCCTGAGGCTTACCACCTCCAAGGTTCAGGCAAAAATGCTTATGGAAGAAGCCGGCATACCGACGCTCCCCTGGTTCGACCCCGCCTCCGGACAATCCTTTCCCGGCGAGGGAGAGTACATAATCAAACCCGTCGACACCGATGCCTCAATCGGCCTCGATGAAGACTCGGTATTTCATCTCTCGACCGCCGGCGAAGCGGAGGAAATTCTGGAAAAGCAGGGCGAAGCCTTCGGCCTCCGCTTCTTTGCGGAAGCATATGTCGAGGGGCGGGAGTTCAACATATCCATGCTGGCAACACCGAAAGGAGCCGAAATACTGGCCCCTGCGGAAATGCTTTTTCTGAACTATCAGGGAAGGAAAAAGGTGCTCGGCTACAAAGCCAAATGGGAGGAAGAATCCTTCGAGGGCAGAAATACCGTACGCAGCTTCCGTTTTAGCGGAGAGGATGAGAAGCTCCTTCAGACCATGAAGGAGATCTCCCGGCGCTGCTGGGAAATCTTCACCCTTGACTCCTATGTCCGTGTGGATTTCCGCTGCGACCCTGCCGGCCGACCATGGGTTCTTGAGGTAAACCAGAATCCCTGTATATCTCCCGACTCGGGATTCGCAGCCGCCGCCGGGGAGTCGGGAATATCCTACGATCGTCTTATCGAAATAATTGCCCTCGAGGCAATGGAGAGGAAGCGCCGCAATGAAGCATGATTACGCAGTAAGAAAAGGAATACGTGCGGAAGACCGCACCGCGATAAAAGAGATAGTCGAATCCACCGGGTTTTTCCATTCCTTTGAAGTTGAAACCGCTCTGGAGCTTGTGGATGAAGCGGTGAAAAGGGGAGAAGAGCAGAGCGGCTACCGCTTTCTTTTCCTGGAAACGGCGGAGGAAGGATCGGCTGCGGAAGAGTCTCTTCGTACTGCAGCTTACGTCTGCTACGGAGAAATCCCCTGTACCGAAATGCGCTTCGATATCTACTGGATAGCCGTCCGGAAAGAGCTGCATGGCAAGGGGCTGGGGAAGGTGCTTCTGGCAGCGGCGGAAAAGGAGATATCCGCCCTCGGAGGCCGCCTTGTGTTTCTGGAAACATCATCCCGCCGGCAGTACGAACCGACAAGAAACTTCTACCTCTCCTCGGGCTACGAAATAGCCGCCCAGGTCGACGATTACTACGCCGATGGAGATGGGATGCTTATATTTCGAAAGTATCTGCAATGAGGCCCTTTTCAAAAGAGGGAAAATAATTATACTGCAATTAAGTTGGTATGTCTATACTAACTCTATAAAAACGCTTTTTACTGTTACGACAAAAAAAGTAATACAGCTTCCGGAGTAAACCGTGTGTGACTGCGACAAGGAAAAAGGAATTCTCTATAACTACTACATAAAAAAAAGGGTTTATCTGTTTCTGCTTCCCGCATATGCAGTTGGCGCCTTGCTGTTGATCGGCAGGTTTGCCAGTATGTCTGTAATAATTACCGGCGTTCCGATTGCCGTGCTGCTGGGCCTCGGGTATTCTGTGAAAGCCCGGCCGGTAATTTCAGGTCTCTATTTCTCCTTCATAATAATCAGCGCTCACCTGCTGTTTGTGCTGCCTGCCGGCCCCAACATCCTTGCTGCCACCGCATTGGGTGTCCTGGCATTCGCCTATATAACCTATTCCACCGTTAACATTAACATGATCCGCCTGGATTCAATGGAAACGAGAAAGCAGTGTCTTAACCTGCAGCGCGCATTTCTCAAAGAGAAGGCCTTCGGGGAATGGAAGGATGAACAGGTCAACATTCTTCGAAAGGAGATAGACCATCGGGTCAGAAACAGTGTCACCATAATCCTGAGTCTGATACATGATGAACGTATGAGAAAGGACGATAACGAAACGGTTGAGAAAAAATTCGACCGGATAGATAAAAAAATTGCCGCATTCTATCAGGCGCACCAGATTGCCACGGAGATAGGGGATGAACGGAAAATAGAAGTGGCACGATATCTGGAACGGCTGATCATGTATTCATTTCCATGCGCGGGTTCATCCAGTCAGCGTTTCTCCATTAAAACTGATCCTGCCGGCCTCTTTCTGCCGCTGCCGCTCATTATTCCGGTCGGTGTAATTATTATTGAGACCCTCGATGTTCATCATGAGCTTTCTGAAGGTGATGCAGGCTCTTTCGAAATCTCATTCACACTGAAGAACAGGAACATCTTTTTCTCGATAAAAATGGGGAAGCCGGGCGGCCTGAAACCGATCATCAGCACCGGCTCAAGCATCATACACTCTCTTATTCAGCAGCTTGGGGCCGAATGGGTTTACGATGACCAGTTTCAGGTAACGGGACTCAGCTTTCAGGAAGATAATACGGGAATAGGGTATAGCGGTGCCGAAGGCCTTACCCTGGAGATCTGCGAAATGGTCAGAACCTTGTCCGAACAGGAAAAGAAACAAGTGCAGCTATACCTGGAGCAGCTTGAGAAGCATCCCGACTCGTAACTTTTTTCTCTTATCCTGCAACCATCCGCCGAACACCAGCGTATACTGTATATATGACCGGCTTTGATGAAATCTGGCAACATTACTATCCCAGACTGCGCATGTTTGCCGCTTCCTTTTCCGGCCTTTCCGCCTCCGACCGGGAAGACTGCATTCAGGAGATTTTTCTGGCCGTCTACAGAAACCTGGAGCGTTATGACGAACGATGGTCACTCTCCACCTGGATCTACCGCATCGCGCGGAACAAGCTTATCGATTATCAGCGCCGGGCCTCACGTCATCCTGTGACAGTGATGGATGATGATGTTCCGGATTCCAGGGGTGATGATATGAGCCGGGCCGAGAGCAGTCTGGATCTGGCCAGAGCCATCGGTAAACTGGACGAATCGCAGAGAGCGGCGGTGTATCTATATTACAGTGAGGATTTACCGGTAGCGGAGATCGCCTCGATCCTCGGCAAACCCGAGGGAAGCATCAAAAGCCTTCTGCACCGCAGCCGCAAAGCCCTGAAGATAGAGCTGGAGGAAGCCTATGCGCCGGGAAGATGAAATAAGGGACTATTACCGGAAAGCCCTCGAAGAAGAACGGCGGAACTTCCAGGCCGAAGAAGAGAGACTAAAAGCAAATTTCAACGCCCGCCTGCGGGGTGGGGAGAAGCCCCTCCGAAGCTGGCTCATCGCCGCAGCGGCCGCCCTTATCATGCTTTGCGGCTCCACCGTTCAAAGCGCCGGGGAGCGGTACTCCCGTATGCCGGGGGTGGAGGCCCTGCGGGACGCGACCGCCGTCGAAGAGGTGCTTTTCGGCAGCATCTCTCCGCGGGGCGGCATTGCACGGTACTGGGCGCAGCGGGTTGACGGTATTCACCTCTTCGGCGGTGCGAAACGGCACTGAGCGGAGAATAAAATAATTTGACAGGGAGGAGTGCATATGAAAGCGAATCAATGGATCTTCGGATTACTGGTGCTGATCCTGCTGCCCGGTTCCATCTGGGTTACCGGAATCGGGGTTCTGTATTACATCGATATTCCCAGCGCGATAGTTGTCTTTCTCGGAGGCTATCTGATTGCCCTTACCAGCCATGGCGCATCGGGCATCGCCGAAGCCTACCGGACCGCATCGGGCCGCATGGCCGCAGCCGACGCGCCCGCCATCGGCCGTTCCCGGGCGGTGCTGCGGGGACTGGGACGCAACTTTATCTTCCTTGGTATTTTCGGGATTATAATGGGCCTTATCGCAGTCCTGTCGATCTTCGACCCCCCCGAAACATTTGCCCGTGGCCTTGCAACCCTCATTATTACCGCCCTCTACGCGGTAATGGGCAACCTGCTCCTGGTCAATCCCTTCCTGCACCGCCTGGACGCCATGGAAGGCGAGCTGGGCTGAGGGAGAGCGGTTTAATGGTGAGTCATAGATCTATGGGGGGACTATACGCTTCAGCAGGACAATCAAGGAATCGGTATTTTGTTTAACGTTTCGCGAGTACCCGAAGATGGCGACCAACGGAAGCCAGCTTAGGGTGCTCGTTGTTATACGCTGTTCAAAAAAACTTCCTTATCATTATCAAGCTTATTTTTCCAATTATCAGATCCAGGAAAATGCCTTTTTTACGAACTTCGCTTTTATCAAAAGATGAGTAATAATAAGAACGATTAAACCGATTAGTGCAGCCACATAGGCATTTTGTTTATTTGCATCAAAAATCAGTATGCTCCAACCAAAGATAAGCCATTGAATGAAATACATTGCCGTCACATTCTTACTCCAAAAGACAAGAGTTCTTATTATAATACTTGTACTGCTGAATTTGTTTGAAATCCACCAGCACGCAGAGAGCCACATAAAAACAAAGCCTATAATTAATAGATGAATAGCCGCACCGCTTCTATGGTAATCGCCTGCCGGAAAGAGGTCAAATGTCAGTATGCCGATAACGACTAAAGAAATACCAGATAGAACAAACATGTTAACATTTTTCTTGTATGTATTAATATTCAATAAAAAATCACTCAAATACATTCCGATCAATGGATAAATAAACCATGGGAAAAAGGGGAAATACACATTTGTATCAGTTCCCCAAAGAATAGAAAATATAGTACTATCTCCAAAATTGTCCCAAAGGAATGGTGAAATTATCATAATAGCTATGATAATGAAGGGGATAATTATTCTGTTATTAATTAGATTTTTCATAAATGCTCCAGCAATAAATGACAGTCCAGCTAATTGTAGAATATCGACCGCTAAAAACATACTTAAAGGTGTTTCACCGTCAATTAATTTAAATCCGGCTGTTCCAACTATAAATAACGGAATTGAGAATCGTAAGAAATTCAACAAATATCCTGATGCAATTAATTTTATACCTCTGAGAATATTATTTTTGGTATCAGACCTTGATGTACCTATGAAAACTCCCATAATAAGCATAAATACAGGCGCTGCCGGGGCCGTTCCAAGTAAAACGAATAAATTGGCTAATAAATCAGTACCTTCACCTGCTGTTTTTTCATGAACAAGCATACAATGTTGAGTAAACATAAACAGAATGGCAAAACCTCTTGCTATATCTAAGTAAATAACTCTGGATTTTTTTTCTTCCACTTATTTTTTCTCCCTTGAAGCTCTATCATTCAAAATTTAGGCTATTGTTTTTTGAATTATGTATAACGTCTCGCGAATATGAGAAGTACCGGAGTGAAGTACAGGCATTTTAAATGGAGATACAGGTGTAACAGAATATTCGCTGTTATGTGATGCAATTGTTTTATTTATCAATTATTTACCATTTATAAGAATTGAATCACATATAGCACCAGACAGCCGATACTCCAATATCTCTTGATAACTATCTGAATTATACCATTTATCGAATTCCAGTTTATCAGGGAATTCAATTAATACTGATCTTGAATAATCCCATTCCCCTTCCTTTATTTCGGGTTTGGAATCTACAGATAAATACTTCCCTTTGTACTTTAAAAAGATTTCATCACACTTATCTAAATATTTCTTATATTGTGATTCATCAACAATTTTTATTTGTGCTACAAAATATACACTCATGTTTTCCTCTGTTAAGCGCTTTTACCAATCCAGGCTATATCGCAGTACCTATGAGTATCTTTACCAGCATATTATTTTGAAACTGCAGTTCAAGCAGATAGAAGGTTTCACCACCATCTATTGGTAATGTGTAAAAGAACTGTCCCGGGGTTTTCGAATCTGGCACACCATTTTTTTCAATTACCTCTTCTCTTGTTTGCCCGATTCTAAGCCCTGATTTGGTTGCATATGCTTCTGATGATATACTTATCAAACCGATATCGCTGTAATTTCTGTACAATCTCAATTCTATTCCTTCCCAACGATAGAAGGTATGAAATGAGTTATTGGTTATTTCAGGATCATCAATCATACAGTTTACAACAGCCTCCAGATCGCTACCTGTTGTAAAAGAACATCCATTATAAAAAACAATAAATCGAGAATCATCTATTGGTAAAACACTTAAATCCTGGCTGTGAAGAGTAAATGGCATTAGTAAAAGAAACAGGGTAACCGGTTTAAAGTGCACAGAAAGTCCTCCTGCAGAAAATAGTGCTTAACTTTTTCGATATATGAGACCTTTTACTGGGTCTCCTCAGGGCGAAACGACCGACAAGGAGTGAAGTCAAATATCGTGTCAGGTGCCGTTGCAATTTCATTTTTTAGTCTGTATAAGCTCAATAGGAGCTCCATTTTCTTCAATAAATGCGACTATATTTCCTTCAGAAGGACTATTTGGTTCAATTAATATTTTTCTACCTTTTATTGCATCATATATATTATCAACCTCGAAAGCAACATGAGGAATAGTTTTTACAATTTCAGGTAATGGACAATCATCCTCATATCTCATCCATTCTATTCCAAATTCACTTTTTTCATATCCAAAATGATATACTTTGTAATCTTTCAAGTAAATTTCACCTTCAATGGGTGTTTTAGTTGGAATTCCTAAATGATGATATTTAAATTTTGATAAATCCATCTTTCCTCCATAATATCATTCGTCATGCCTATCAGTCATGAGCTCCTGGAGTGCTTCATTATTAAAACCTTTGATCACCAGCCAGGCACCCATCACCAGTTCCTGTGGCGCTAACACCATTTGTAAATACATTCCAAATCCGGTATCCAGGTTGAAAAAATGCAAAAAAGCATAAACAAAATAAGGAACCACTCCAACCAAGCCCCAGATAGTCAGCCAACGAGGGATCAGTTTAGTACGGTAGAAGGAAACATATAGGCAGGTAGCCCCAATGAGAAACATGAAGGAATTTATCGGGCTCATGAGGTCAATGAACTTATACAATGCATTACCGATAGATTGCAGATCCGTTGAACCAGCCTTTACAGCAGTATATTCATTACCAAGAATGACGAACGCTAAAATAGCAAGGGTCGACAATATATATCCTGTACCTTCTAAGGCACCACGGAAGAGTAGCATCCCAGTTGCCAGCTCCTTGCTATCTTTTCTTATAAGCGGGTAAAGAAAAACCGTCATCGCCACCAGTGAAATCCCCATCATGATAATAAAGAATGCACCTAAGGTGAGCTGTGATGAATTGGCCGCCACGAGGCTCAACATGTCTACACCTTCTATCGGTTTACTGCTGGTAATGGAAGTTAGTACTTCACCACCAATGACCACACTTAAAACCCCAAATACTGTCCCAAGGAAGTAAAGTGTGCCTGTCATTACTGCATTCATTCTATAGGTTTTCAATAAAAACTCCTTCTTTAGTTTTTGCTTATCATAAATGAAACTCTCTGTATGTACTCTATTTCAATATAAAGCAATTGTCACAAATATTTTTGTGGCATGAAATTGTAATCCATGTCCTGGCAGGATTCAAAAAAATATTGGATAACGTTCAAGGAATATAAGAAATTGCCGTTGGGAGCTTGCGGCCAAAGGCAATTTGGATGGAGTCGAAGGCGGAATCTCATATGCGCTGTTAGGGGCAGTTATTCCGCCAGATTAAGAAACACTACATTCCCTCGTAAACAATCACAATTATTTCTTAGAAGAATAATAGAACAATCTACTCTAATTCCTCTCCATACAATAAAACGGTTGCTCCCTGAATGGAAATGTCACTTGTCCACGATACTTAAATCCCTTATCAGAATATAATTTCTGTGCAATGATATTAACACTGAAAACATCTAATCTAATACTATTGTATTTATTCTTTCTGGCCTCATTCTCAATGAAATCCATAACTCTACTTGCAATACCTTGCCCCTGGCAATTAGGGTGCACTGCAAGCCTATGGATAACCAGGTGCTTACCTTCATCATCGCTCCATGTAACTTGTCCATACTCTGTCGGCTGAACATCATTTATTGTAAAATAGGATTTACAATAGCCATCACCAACGATAACATATCCTCGATCATTTGCAATATCATCTTCAACTGTCAAAGACGTTGGATAGAGCTCATTCCACTGGTGTATTCCCTGTGATACCATACGATTAATGCATTCAGAAAACATATTCATGATATTTGGTATATCTTGTAATGAAGCTTTTACTATTTTCATAACTCACCTCATATATTAATTATAAAGGCTGTCCTGGTTAATTATATTTCTTTTAACTATTAGCTTTAAAAGGAATAATTGCATCTAAAGTTCTGCAAATATGAGAAGTTGGCCAACGGCTAATTTGGATGAAGCGAAGCAGAACCGCATATTCACTGTTAGCTGGAATATCAATTGGTCTTAGAGGATAAATCAAATGAAAATCCCACACCTTTATATTCTTTTTTACCAATTTTCAAACTTTTCTCATCCGCAATTACTCCACCATTATACGCATAGAAAGAATTATTTTTTGCCCCCTTTAATGTCCAAAGTATCATTTTCTGGCAATTTTGCTTAATAAAGAATTTATTTATTCGCTGAAATAATAGTCTGCCAATTCCTTGTTGTTGATATATTGGTAAAACATACAAACCTACTATTTCACATTGGTAATTATCATCATCTAGTAGTTTTCCTGATATAAATCCTTTAATTATTTTATTTTCCTCATACACAAATATTGCTTCTTTATTTTGTTGTATATTATCCGTTATGATTTGAATAAATCTTTGTACGTCCAGGGTGTTTGCATATTTTTGATCAATTATACCTATATATGCACTTCGCCAGGTTTCAACAATAATTTCTGCAATTACTTTTGAATCATATATATTTGCTTCTCGAATCATTTTTTTCTCCAATTGATATTGCACATAACTTTCCGCGAATATGAGAAGTTGCCGTCGGTAGCTTGCGACCAAAGGTAATTTGGATGGATCCGAAGGCGGAATCTCATATTCGCTGTTATGTGCTTTACCTGAAAACTATTGAATATTAAGAACCAATTTTAGACCATAATCAATTTTTGACATAGAAGTCTGTGATAGGATACTTACTTTTTCAGATAGCCTTTTCTTATCTATTGTGGAGATCTGCGAGATATTTACAACACCATTTTCAGGTAAACCTGATTCTTCTTTTTCAAGCAAAAAATTTCCTGGTGCTTCAGAAATATTTAAATTTGTTGTGATTGAAGCTACTATCACTGTTTGAATTTTACTCCTGTTGAATGAATCATCTTGAACAACAACAACAGGTCGTTTAAATCCCGGTTCACTACCATATGGAATCCCAAGATCAGCCCACCAGATTTCACCACGTATCATTCTTGGTAGCCTCTCTAATTAATTCGATGTTTGCATCGAGTAGCTCATTTTCAGCAACAGTATTTGAATACAGTATATTAAGCTTTTCGGTTATTTTATCTTTATTATGATGCTCTATAAACTCTTTTATTGCTCTGACATACAACTGGCTCCTTGCTAAACCCAATTGTTTTGCAGTGATTTCTGCATCTGTGAATAAATTGTCTGGAATTGATATGGCTGTTTTCATGCTTAGAGTATAACATAAGTATAACCAGCAGTCAATGATTTTTCAGGTATTGCAGATAACATTCCCGGGGTATATGACGTTCGGCGAAGCCGAAAGTCATATACGCCCTGTTAAGTGTCGTTTCGAGAATCTCTATGATGCATTAACATGTGGTATTTTCTCTAATCCCTTAGCAATTTTTCTTTTTTCTTACCTTAAATCATATTCATCCTGTATGCCTAGCCAAAAATCAGCTGAATTACCAAAATACTTAGAAAATTGTAAAGCTGTATCAGCAGTCTTTTTTCGATTCCCTTTTATAATTTGAGAGATTCTTGTAGCAGGAACATTCGTGTCCTTTGCTAATCGTTATTAACGTCAAGCATTATTATGTTTATTCTCAAATTGTCACATAACGTTCCGCGAGTACATGAAGTTTTTACGGAACGCAGCGGAACCATATAGCCGCTGTTATAGGCAGTCCTTCATTATTCCGCGCCATTCCCGTTAATCGTATCCATAATCTCTCTAAAACTGTTCAGCCCCGACTCCAGATTCTCAATGATCTCATTGGCCAGAATATCCGGATCGGGCAGGTTGTCCAGGTCGGTCAGGCTCTGATCTTTCAGCCAGAAGATATCGAGATTGGTTTTATCCCGTGCCAGTATTTCTTCATAGCTGAATTTTCTCCAGCGGCCTTCGGGGTTCTCTTCGCTCCATGTTTCCTTGCGTTTATGGCGATTACCGGGATTATACCGTTGCACGAAATCGGTCAGGTCTTCTGCGGCCATCTGCTTTTTCTTCAGGGTATGGTGGATATTGGTGCGGTAGTCGTAGATCCACACTACTTTGGTCTGGGCTTCTTTGCTGGCAGCTTTATTATCAAAAAACAGTACATTGGCTTTAACGCCGTTGGCATAGAATAAGCCGGTGGGCAAGCGCAGAATGGTATGAAGATCTGTGGTCTTCATGAGCTGCTTTCGCACCTCTTCACCGGCTCCACCTTCGAAAAGTACATTATCCGGCAAAACCACGGCGGCTTCTCCGGTAACTTTCAGCATGGTTCTGATATGCTGCAAAAAGTTGAGCTGCTTGTTGGAGGTGGTTTCCCAGAAGTCCTGACGATTGTAGCTCAAATCCTCTTTCTGGGCTTCCCCCTGTGCGTTGGTAATGGTCATGCTGCTTTTCTTTCCAAAAGGTGGATTCGCCAGCACATAATCGTAGCGGTTTCCATCATCAGAGACCAGGGCGTCATTGGACGAGATAAAACTCTCCCCGTCAATCTCGCNNGCCTATATTGTGCAGGTACATATTCATCAGGCACAAACGGCGGGTATTGGCCACAATCTCGTTACCATGGAAGGTATTATTTTTTAGGAATTCCTTTTCTTCCTTGTCCAGCTGATTATTGGCCACTATCCAGTCGTAAGCGGCCAAAAAGAATCCGCCCGTACCGCAGGCCGGGTCGGCGATGGTTTTCATCGG
>NPIE01005695.1_pt1 | contig 36811 bp, 29 predicted proteins | sample 8637661 | NCBI WGS metagenome assembly NPIE01 (sample SAMN07420842, study PRJNA396082) | bioreactor metagenome | isolation source: sample BA12 brine-fed electro-methanogenic bioreactor BA | place: Japan: Kochi | collected 2016-12-09 | reverse complement strand
TGGATTTAATCGGACACTAGTGATATTTTAGCTTTAAACACATAAAGATAAGGATTGTTTACAATAATAGTCGATGATATGCATTATATGTAGAAGCAACGGGGTTGATAATTAACCAAACTCACTACTTGCAATAATTATGGCCGGGCTTAAGGACCCCTGCCGCCCCGTTGCTTATTTCCCTGATGCATTATATCTGCCCACTTTCAGGAATATTCATTATTTTTAACATCACGCTAAAAACAAACAAAGCTTTATGAAAACACTCGGTCTCATTGGTGGAACCTCTTATATGTCCACCCTCGATTATTATAAACTGATCAACGAAGGAATAAACAAAGTGCTGGGTGGCAGGAATTCGGCTAAGCTATTGCTCTATTCTGTTAATTTCGAAGAAGAATACGAAGTGATCAATGAAAGAGGCTGGGATGCAGTTCTTGACCGCATGGAATATTATTCAAGAAACCTTCATAGAGCCGGGGCCGATAGCATCATGCTTTGTGCCAACACCCTGCATATGGTTGCAGAAAAATTACAGAAAAGGCTCGAACTTCCCCTTATCGATATAACCGAAGAAACGGCAAAAATCATCCGCTCAAATAAAATTGCAAAAGTCGGTTTGCTTGGAACCAAATTCAGCATGCGTGAAAATTTTTATCCCGATATGTTGAATCATTACGGCATTTCATGCATTTTTCCGCCTGATGATGAAATTAACGAACTGCATGATTACATCCTGGATGAATTGACTGCCGGGATCTTTAAAGAAAAAACTACAGCCAGGATCAAAGAAATGATCCGGGATTTAACCAACAAAGGAGCGGAGGGTATTATCCTGGGATGTACTGAATTACCACTAATTCTGAAACACGAAGATTTTGAGATCCCACTCTTTGACACCTTAAAAATCCATACAGACGCCGCCATTGATTTTGCGCTCGGAGACCAGAATCATGACAATCACACCCTTTAACCTTATACCCTATACCTTTTACCTTTTTACTTTTAACTTTTAACTTTTAACTTTCTTTACCCTACCTTGTAATGTTTTCTAACATGAATCGTCTGCTTAAATAGAAATGAAGGTTGAAGAGTTCAAACGGGATGTACTGCCGGTAAAAGACAAACTTTACCGTTTTGCGCTAAGGATGCTAAGAAATCCGGCAGAGGCCGAGGATACGGTGCAGGAAGTGTTCTTGAAATTATGGTCGAAAAGGGAGAACCTGAAAGAATACAAGAGTATTGAGGCATTTTCCATGGTCATGACCAGAAATCTATGCCTGGACAAACTAAAATCTCCGCGAAACAGGACCAGCGAACTGATTGATTCAGACCTAAAGGTCTACGAGGGAAGTCCCGAAAAAAAGTATGAAATGAAAGACAACATCAAATACGTACACCGGATCATCGCATCCCTGCCAGATCAGCAAAAAATGATCATGCAGCTGCGGGATGTGGAAGGATATGAATTTGAAGAAATTGCAGAGATCATGCAAATGAAGCTGAACGCGATCCGGGTAAACCTTTCCAGGGCCAGAAAAACGGTCAGGGATACATTGATAAAGAAACACAATTATGAATACACAACGAATTGAAATATTGCTCGATAAATTCTTCGAAGGCCAAACCAGCCTCCCGGAAGAAGAGGAGCTGAGGGTATTTTTCCGGCAGAAGGAGATCCCCGAAAAGTTCCTGCCCCTGAAAGACCTCTTTATTTATACCGGGGTAGAAGCTACCGGTACAAAACTGGATGTGTCTTTCGACAATGCCCTGTTCAGGAAAATAGATGAGAGCAATAAACCGGCTATCAGCACCTACCGGAGGATTTACATTTACATTGCCTCAGGTGTGGCAGCCACCGTATTGCTGGTGATCGGCCTGTTCAACCTGGTTGATACCAGCATTGATCAAAGAGACCTGGAAACAGCTTATAACCAGACTAAAAGTGCGCTGATCTTTGTTTCCACAAAACTAAACCAGGGCATGGAACCGGCTGCCAAAGTCGGAAAACTGAATGAAGGGCTCCAGGAGGCTGAAAAGTTTTCAGCCTATGAAAAGGGAATGAAGAACCTGGGCAAGATATCAGAGATCTATAATAAACCAAAAGAAATATTAATCAATAAAAACAATTAATACTATGAAAAAATCAATTGTAAAATTCGTTTTAGGCGTGTTGATCAGCTTTCCACTGCTGGCGATGGCACAGACGCCCATCGACAAGCTGTACGAGAAATATTCAGGTAAAGAAGGTTTTACCTCGATCAACATCAGCCCGGCTATGTTTGGTATGTTCAAAGACATGGATATTGATGAAGGAGACGGAGAAGAAGCCCAAACCATGAAAGAAGCGATCGAACAGGTTAAGGGTATGAAGATCCTTTCCTATGAACCTGGAGACAAAAACGACCTGAAGAAGTTCAGGGATGAAGTTGAGAAAAGCCTGGACCTTGACGGCTTTGAAGAACTCATGGTTGTTGATAGCGAAGATGGAGGTGTAAAATTCCTGGCGAAAAAGGACAATGGCAAGATCCTGGAGTTCCTCATGCTGGCCGGAGAGGATGATGGTTATACCGTTATGAGCTTTGTGGGAAATATGGACATGAAAACCATCGGAAAACTTTCCAAAAACTTCGGCATGCAGCATATGCAAGGTGTTGGGAAGAATGATAGTGACAATGAATAATTAATAATTAATAATTAAGAATTAATAATTAATAATTAATAAAAAAGGAATTTGTTATGAAAAAGTTTGGAATTATACTCAGCTTCATATTCTTTGTCATGATTCAGGCAGGACAGGCACAAAGCGGAAAGCTTGCAAAGCTTTTTGATGATTACAAGGGTGGTGAGGGTTATACCGTGGTAGACCTCAAGGCGGATATCAAAATTGACAGCGATGAAGCCAATGCCTTCCTGGAAGGGATCAAGGGCATTAAGATCATTTCGATGGATGATGAGGATTACAATACCTCAGAGATGGAAAAGTTTTACAATCAGGCAAAAAAGGCCATCGATAAAGACGGATACCAGGAAATGATGAATATGATCGACGGTGATGAAAAGGTCGGGTTTTATATCCTTGACGGAAAATCAGGTGTTTCCAATGGTTGTGCTTTGCTGGTGCGGGACAAGGAGGAAACCACCCTGATCTATATCGAAGGCATCATCGATTTCGCCAAAGCCATGGGCATGGTGGGTAATATGAATCTTCACGATCATCAAGGCAAAGACTGTGATGATCATGATCACGAATCTGAAGATTGATTCAGGATATTGATCACGTCAGGCTGCCACCGGGTAAGTTTTTAACCCGGCCTGGCAGCCTTTTCTATTTCAATTTATCTTTGAAATAATCATAAATTTCAAATTGTGCCCGGTGTTTTTTCTTTTCACCGGTTTTACGGTATTTATTGAGGCGATCGGGCGAAAGCCAGCGTGATTTACAGTTGTCCCTGAGCTGAATGTTGATTATGTCCATCAACTCTCCCTGGATTCTCTTATCGTGCACCGGACAAACGATCTCGATGCGGTGATCGAAGTTGCGCTGCATCCAATCGGCAGAAGCTATGTAAAACTTGTGGTCTCCCCCATTATTGAAGATATACACCCGTGAATGTTCCAGGAACTTATCCACAATGCTGAATGCCTCAATGTTTTCACTCAGACCTTCAACTCCCGGATAAATCACACAGATGCCCCTGTTGATCAGTTTGATGTTTACACCAGCCTGACTGGCCTCGTATAATTTCCTGGCTACCTTTTTATCGACCAGGCTGTTCATCTTAATAATTGCCCAGGCTTCATTGCCTTTTTTGGCTGCTTTGATTTCATTGTCGAGCATGCGGATAAAGAAAGCACGGATGTTATAAGGTGCAACAATCAGCTGGCTAAAACGCGGGGGAATGATCTTGGATTCGAGCAGGTCGAATACTTTGTAAAGATCGGCACAGATCTCCTTGTTGGAAGTTAAGAGGCTGTCGTCAGCATAAACCCTTGCCGTTGATTCGTTAAAATTCCCTGTTGAAACATTGGCATAAAAGTGGTTTACGCCTTCCTCCCTCCTTCTGATCAGGATCATTTTCGCATGCACTTTATAACCGGGGATGGTTTGCATCACCTTGATCCCTTCCTCCTGCAGGCGACCAGTCCAGTAAATATTGGCCTCCTCATCGAAACGCGCCTGGATCTCCATAAAAACGGTCACATATTTCCCGTTCCTGGCTGCAGCAATTAGTGCATTCATGGCCTGCGAATCCCTGGCTGCCCGGTAAAAGGTCATTTTAATTGAACGCACTTTGGGATCAATGGAGGCTTCCCTTAGAAAATCGATCAGTTGCTGAAATGACTGGTAAGGGTAATGCAACATCACATCCCTGTCTTTGAGGATATCGAAAAAACTCCGCTCATTATCCAGGTCGGGATGTTTCAAAGGGGGCGAGGGTGGGTAAAGCAGTTCACGGGCCCCGATCCTGGGGAAGCTCATAAAATCCTTGAAGTTATGGTAGCGGCCACCTTCCCGCAGGGTATCATGTTTGGAAATATTGAACTTCTTGCTGATCTTCTTTAATAACTTTTCCGGTATCTCCTTGTCGAAAACAAAACGTACAGGTTCCCCACGTTTGCGCTGTTTTACACTCTCACTCATAAGCTCCACAAAACTCTTCGATACATCATTGTCAATATCCAGCTCAGAATCACGCGTAAATTTAATGGTGTATGCGGCAAATGAATTGTATCCGTAAACTGAAAACATATCCGAAAGTGAATACCTGATCACATCATCCAGGAACATGATATATTCCTTGTTCTCCTCACCTGGCAGGATAAGAAAACGTGACACAACCTCCGAAGGGAGTTTGATCAGCGCATAGTCTTCCTTCTCAGTTTCGGCAGTATTCTTCATCTCAACTGCCAGATAAATGGAAGCATCCCGGACGATGGAAATATTTTTGATGTTATCGATCAATAAAGGAAAAAGATGCGGGCGCACATTCTCCAGGTAAAATTCTTTTACAAACTGTCCCTGTTCTTTCGTCAGTTGTGTTTCATCAATGAGAAAAATATTGTTCCTGGCCATCTCCTCCTTCAGCAGGTAAAAAGTACTTGTAAACTTTTGTTCCTGTTTGCGAATGAGCTTCTGTATATCATTCAGGATACTTTCATATTTCTCCGTATTCAGGTTTTCCTGCTTCTTCGAAAGCTTGAGCATGCGCTTGATCGTGGCCACACGGACCCTGAAAAATTCATCCCGGTTGTTTGAATAAATCCCGAGAAACTTCAGGCGTTCTATCAAGGGGTTCGAGGCATCCATGGCCTCCTGCAAAACCCTTTCATTAAAATGTAACCAGCTGATCTCCCGGTTGATGAACCTGTCGGTATCCTTCCCCATAAAATTCTGTAATTTGGATTAAAAGTTAACTTGTTGTGCGGTTTGAGTGTAATTGATTAATAACCAAGGTCGCACTGAGCGCAGTCGAAGTGTGATGACCCTGTCTTCAACTACGCTCAAATTGACAATTACTGTCTTACAAAATCAAACCGCACAACGCGTTAAAGTTAAGACTTTTTAAGCATTCTGGGAGAAACAACGAATTTTGTACGCCGCGGTGCCTCAAAGATCTGCTCCCAGTGATTGGTTTCAAATTCAATGCAAACAATAGCTGAGGTTGGAAGCCAATCGATCTTATCTTCAAGAAATTCGTTGGCAAAATTCGTAAAAGTGGGATTATGTCCCACGATCATCACCGAATCAAACTGATCGGAAAGATCGTAAAACTGATCCTGCAATCTGTCGGTATTTGCATGATAAACCTGGGGGTCCACTTTGACCTCCTCAAGGGGATATTGAACCGCCCTTGCCAGGAACTTTGCTGTTTCCAGCGCCCTAACCGCAGAACTGGAAATAATATAATCCACCTTTACCTCTTTTTCCAGCAGGAAATCGATGATCTTTTTAGTCCTTTTTTTACCCTTCTCAAGCAGGGGCCGGTCATGATCCGACAATTCGGGATGGTCCCAGGATGATTTGGCATGACGGACTAAATACAATGTTTTCATACTTTATTAATTTTCAGAAAGTAAAACAAGCTTACGAAGATACATATAAGTATGAAGTATATTTTATTTGTATGTTAAGGGAAGGTTAATTTTTTTTTCATTGAAGTCAACCGGACACTTTCACCGGTTGTCTGTCAGTGACCGGGTGACTCTTTATTTAAAACAGCAATAAAACTCAAGATTTCACCCTCCGAATTAGGAAAGTCACCCGGTCACTTTCATCGAGCATTAGGGAAATTTATCATAACTTAGCATTGCAATAGTTTACAGGCTATCAGTGACCGGGTGACTCAATAGCTAAACAGCAGTATACATCAATAACATAGGCTCCGAATTAGAGAAGTCATCCGGTCACTTTAACACATGCCAACCAAAACACGAAAACAAAATGCTTTACATCGATCATCGCGAAAAACGCTCAGGTATCCCAGCATTATTAGAAAAACGAGGAATTCCAATTGGTTTCAAGAAACTTGATGCAGGGGATTATCAACTCAACAACATCTTGCTGATTGAAAGAAAGTCCAAAACAGATTTTGTACGTTCAATACTGGACAATTCCCTTTTCCCGCAATGCGGAAAATTGAAAAATTCAGGATATTCCTCCCTGATGATCATCGAAGGAAACCCTTACCTGAGTGGTTCTGAAATATCAAAGCCGGCCATTAAGGGTACACTATTATCAATCACCACAAACTGGCAAATACCCATCTTTTACTCATCAGGAAAAGAAGATACAGCTGTGACAATAGAAAGATTAATCCATCAATTCCACAACAATGCTGCAGGTTTTCTGAAACGAAGATCAAAACCCAAAAGATACCGCAATAAACAGGTCTTCTTTGTAGAAGGCCTGCCGGGTATCAGCCACATCCTGGCCCGAAAGCTTCTTCATGAATTTAAAACCATATCAGAACTCGTACATGCAAATGTAGAAGAGTTAGTAATTGTCAATGGGATCGGGAAAACCCGGGCAAACAATATCTATAATTTTCTTCACAGAAAATTCACTGAATAAAACTTAGCAGTGCAAAGTTTTATTACCAGGCAAACATGGGAAATTCGTGCATCAGCTCGTTCACCCGTTTCCTGACACTTTTCAGCTTGTCCTCATTTTCAATATCCATGATGACGTCATCTATCAGTTCAACGATGAGGGACATGTGTTCTTCCTTTAATCCCCGGGTGGTGACGGCAGGCGTTCCGATCCGGAGTCCTGATGTAGCAAAAGGAGAGCGGTCGTCAAAGGGAACCATATTTTTGTTAACGGTAATATCAGCCTGGACCAGTGTGTTTTCAACTTTGCGACCTGAAACTTCAGGCACTTTGCTGCGGAGGTCGATCAACATCAGGTGGTTATCGGTACCTTCGGAAATGACATGATAGCCTTTATCAACGAATGCCTGTGCCATCACATCGGCATTCTTCTTCACCTGCAGAACATAATCCTTGAAATTTTCGCTGAGTGCTTCCCCGAAAGCCACGGCTTTGGATGCAATCACATGTTCCAGGGGTCCTCCCTGGATGCCGGGGAACACCGCTGAATCCAATACCTGCGTAAAGCTTTTTACAACACCTTTGGGGGTTTTCTTGCCCCAGGGATTGTCAAAATCCTGGCCAACCATCATGAGGCCTCCACGGGGCCCGCGAAGGGTTTTGTGCGTAGTGGTGGTAATTACATGGCAGTGAGGCAAGGGGTTATTTAAAAGTCCTTTGGCGATCAATCCGGCGGGATGGGCGATGTCGGCCATGAGGATGGCACCGATCTTGTCCGCGATCTCCCGCATGCGTTTGTAATCCCAGTCGCGGCTGTAAGCAGAAGCACCGGCAATGATCAATTTGGGTTTTTCGGCCAGGGCTTTTTCTTCCATCTTATCATAATCGATCAGTCCGGTTTCTTTATCCACTTCATAAGATATGGCATTGTATAAAATCCCTGATGAGTTTACAAATGATCCGTGCGACAGGTGGCCACCATGTGAGAGATCCATGCCCATAAAAGTATCACCCGGTTCCAGGCAGGCCAGGAAAACAGCCATATTGGCCTGGGCACCTGAGTGTGGCTGAACATTGGCCCACACAGCTCCGAAAAGTTCCTTCGCCCGGTCAATGGCCAGTTGCTCTGTTTCATCAACGAACTGACATCCGCCGTAATATCTTTTTCCGGGGTAACCTTCTGCATATTTGTTTGTCATGACCGAGCCCATGGCTTCCAGTACCTGCTCGCTAACGAAATTTTCAGATGCAATCAGTTCAATCCCGTTCAGCTGGCGATTTTTTTCTTTTTCAATAATGTCAAATACCAATTTATCGCGTTCCATATCTTGTTGTATTTTGGATTTCAAGTATTAGCTCTGCAAAGTTAAGATTATATTTTTTTGCCGGTAAATTCTAACAAAATGTTTTGCTGATATTAATGAATTAAAACCAGTCTTAATTCTGGTATGCGCATTGCATTCTTAGCAGCATTACCAATGACAGCTTTTTAAATATTAAAAAAGAAAAGCATTCTCAATTCGATTGTCATTCAGAGACAATGAACACTAAAGTCATTTTTAAAAAATGACAAAATCAAAAATCACAAAATGCAAATAGCGCAATTTTAAATATACGTAAAAACAAGAGCATTCTATAAAATACTTATCATTGGCAGACCATATAATAATTGAGCTTTTGTTAAGTTTACTTAGCTTTGGCAAAACTGTGCAAGGATGATACAATTTGAAAGACTTACACTGGCGAACGGTTTGAAAATCCTGGTGAACGAAGATACCACTACTCCGCTGGCGGCTGTAAACATCATGTATGATGTAGGTGCCCGTGACGAGGACCCTGAAAGAACGGGCTTTGCCCATCTTTTTGAACACCTCATGTTCGGAGGTTCTGTGAATATCCCCAAATATGATATACCCCTGGAAAAGATCGGGGGGCATAATAATGCGTTTACCAACAATGATGTAACAACTTATTATTGCACCCTGCCGGTACAAAACATCGAAACGGCTTTCTGGCTGGAGTCGGACCGCATGCTCGACCTGGCCATCACACAAAAAAGCCTGGATGTGCAGCGCAATGTAGTAAGCGAGGAGTTCCGGCAGGTCTATCTCAACCAGCCCTATGGTGATGCATGGCTGCTCCTGCGCCCTATGGTTTACAAGGTACACCCTTACCAGTGGCCAACCATCGGAAAAAGCATTGAGCATGTGCAGGAAGCAAGCATTGAAGAGGTACGTTCATTTTACAAAAAATACTACAATCCCAACAATGCTGTGCTGGTTGTTTCGGGAAACATTAAAGCCGGTAAAGTTTTTAAGCTGGCAGAGAAGTGGTTCGGGAATATCCAAAACGAGGGAAAGAACCAGCGCTCACTTCCCCAGGAGCCAGCCCAGACTGCTGCAAGGTTTATGCAGGTGGAAAGAGAAGTTCCCCTGGATGCCATATTTAAGGCATACCATATGTGCGCTCGCCTGGATAACCCTTATTATGCCACAGACCTGATTTCGGATCTATTATCCAATGGCAACTCATCCCGCCTTTTCAGGAAGCTCGTAAAAGAAAAAAGACTTTTTAGTGATATCAGCGCATATATCACCGGTGATCTGGATGCCGGTATGTTTGTGATCAACGGCAACCTGATCAGCGGAACACCGATGGAAACTGCAGAAGAGGCCATCGAGGAGGAGATTAGCAAGATAAAGTCGGAAAGGATTGAAACAGAGGAACTGGAGAAAGTAAAAAACAAAGTTGAATCATCCCTGATATTTGCAGAGGCCAATACCCTGAACAAGGTGATCAACCTTTCGCATATGGAAATTGTCGGGGATGCTGCCCTGAACAATCAATTGATCGAAAACTACAGGGCGGTCAGTGTGGAAGATATTCGCGAAACAGCCAACAAAGTGCTGGATGAGAAAAACTGCAGCACCCTGCACTATTTTGCCAAAAAGAATGCCTGATTATGAATGATCTGAACAGAAAAATACAACCACCGGTCAAACCAATGACCAAGCTGTCGGTACTCGACGCTGAAAAGATCCGCCTGCAGAATGGGATCCCTCTTTATGTGATCTCAGGGGGAGAACAGGATGTTTTCAAGCTGGACCTGGTTTTTAATTCGGGTACTGCCGACTCTAAGATCCCCCTGGTGGGCAGCTATGCCAACAAACTATTGCAGGAGGGAACCAGTAAACATACATCTGCAGAAATTTCCCACATGCTGGATTATTTTGGTGCAAGCATCAAAGCTTATGCAGATAAAGAAATGTCGGGTATTGTGGCGTATTCGCTTAACAAGCATGCGGAACGTATACTGCAAGTCTATGCAAACATCATCGAGGATCCCACTTTTCCCGTGGATGAATTTGAAATCCTCAACAACAAACAACGGCAGCTTTTCCTGGTAAATGAAAAGAAGGTCAGGCATGTTGCGAGGGAAAATTTCTTTTCACTGATCTATGGTAAAGACCACCCCTATGGCAGGATCACCGGGATGCGTGATTTTGATGAAATAGCATACAATGACATTCCCGGCTATTACAGGGACCATTATCATATTGCGAATTGTTTTGCAATCGTTTCAGGCAGGATCAGCAGTGAGCTGATCAGGACCATCGATCAAACACTTGGCCGCATTGGAAACAGAAGCCACCAAGTTGAAGCCAAAGAAGAAAAACAGGATGCCGGACTGCAAGCGGAAAAAGAGCTCATCCTGAGGGAAGATGTGTTACAATCGGCCATCCGTATCGGCAGGCCCCTATTCAATAAATTGCATCCCGATTATGTGGGCTTGAAGTTTGTATCCACCCTGCTGGGGGGTTATTTCGGCTCCCGCCTGATGTCAAATATCCGGGAGGATAAGGGATATACTTATGGGATCGGGTCCAACCTGATTTCACTTGGCAGCTCTGGCTACTTTTTCATTGCCACGGAGGTAGGTTCAGATGTAAGACAGCATGCTGTCGAAGAGATCTATAAAGAAATTGACAGACTGCAATTTGAAAAGGTAGAGGAAGAGGAACTCAGCCTGGTAAAAAACTACATGAGCGGCTCATTCATGCACAGCATCGATGGTCCTTTTGCCCTGGCCGAGAGCTATAAAAACGTGCTCCTCTTCGGCCTGGACCAGCAGTACTTTTATAAAATGATCGATGAGATCCAGTCCATGAACCCCGTCCGGGTGCAGAAAATTGCACAGAAATACCTTAAAAAGGAGCAGCTCTTTGAACTAATTGTCGGAAAATAAACGTTATTAGCCTGAATCAATGATTATCTGGCCTTAATCATATTATGCCGAAAAAGCAGCTTTTGATTATAACACTGGGACTATACAGCATCATTCCCCTTTTCGGACAGGGCGAACATTTTCTGCATTGCCTGAAAGTGATCAACAACCAGGAAATTGAGCTGCAATGGGAAACCACTGGATCTCCAGGTGAATTCATCGCCTACGATATTTACCATGCTACCAATCCCACTGCATCTTATAGCCTGGTGGGCAGTATCAGCGACTACAACCAGACATCTTTCACCCATGCGGGCCTTGATCCCGTATTGAATCAGAATTATTATTTCATCGAGGCCAAATATGCAGCCTCTTCCCTGGTCTCCGATACCCTGAGCAGCATCCGGCTGCGAGTCATCCCCACTGATGACAAGGACATTGCCCGCCTCAACTGGAATGCCATGCACAGCCCCAAACTCCCGGGTGCATCCGGGTTTCAATACATATTTAGAAAATATTCCTTCGGAAACTGGGAACTGCTTGACTCCACTACCGCTTATGTGTATTATGATACCATTCGTGTTTGCTACGACAGCATCAACTACAGGATCATTACAGCTGATGCATCAGGATGCGAATCCGTATCCAATGTTTCGGGTGCCTGGCTGAATGACCTTACCCAGCCACCCCTTCCCGTGCTCGATTCAGTGAGCCTCGACCTGGATGGCAATGCAATACTGGGCTGGGAGGCCAGTAAAGACAAAGGTACCGTAAGTTATATCATCTACCGTAAACAGGGAAACCAGACCGATTCCATCGACATCGTTTACGGGCGGGAAAATACAACATTCAATGACAGCACTGCAGGTGGTTGCTTCCAGGCTCAGTCATACAGCATAGCAGCCAAAGACAGCTGCGGAAATAAAAGCCCTTATGGTATCAATCCCCAGCAGGAAAGCGAAAGCATGCGAAACATTCATCTTGAGGAGATCCAGTACCTGACTTGCGAAAACCGCAATATACTGCAATGGTCAGCTTATATTAACATGAAAGGGGGTCTGGATGGCTATGAGATCTACATGAAAGAGGGCAACACGGATTTCACCCTGCTGGATGTTGTTGGTCCGGGCAGTCTTCAATATGAACATTCCGGTCTTATTAAAAATACTGAATATGCATATTTTATACGTGCTGTGAACACTGGCAGAACCATCTCATCCACCTCCTGCACCAAATCGGTATTCACCCCTTATCCTGAGCCGGCTCAATTTATTTACTTACAAAATCTGAGTGTGATAGATAATGAATACGTTACATTAAAGCTTTATGTCGATTCCAGCACCGTGAGTTATGGCTATCAAATTGAAAGATCATCAAATGGGATTGATTTCACGGTCATCGACACAGTTTTTGCGAACAATGATAACAAGCTGGTATATAAGGATATGACTGCAGTCTTCATGAATACAGTTTATCAATATCGTTTGCATGTTTTAGACAGTTGCGGCAGGGAAAGCATTGCCTCAAACACCTCAAACAATATACTGCTGCAGGCCGAACGAATTGCAAGTGATCGTTTTCAGCTTCGCTGGAATCTATTTAATGGCTGGGATGCCCCCGTAAAGCAGTATGATATTTACCGCATCCTGAATGGCGGTCAGGTGGAATTCGTGGAAAGTACCGGCCCGAATGAAACTGAAAGGGAGGTGCAAGTAGAAACCCTGGATTATGCCTTTTTCATTGAAGCCATTGAAGATACCGGCGACCCCTATGGCTTCCGGGATACTTCCCGTTCAAACCATGCCTTGCTCAATCGCAAGCCGGAGATATTTCTTCCAAATGCTTTCAGGCCCGGTGGGAAAACCGGGGAATTCAAACCCGTATTCAAATTTCTGGAAGAAGGAGAATACCACATGCTCATCTTCGACCGCTGGGGGAAACTGATCTTTGAAAGCAGGGATCCACTGAGCGGATGGGATGGTAAATACCAGGGCAACTATGTTCCTGTGGGTGTTTATGTATGCTTAATTTCTTACCAGAAAGGAAAAAACAGCATTGACCTCAAAAGTACATTGACTGTAATTTATTGAATGTAACCCCTGCCAGGTCACAGGGTGACCAGGCAAACATGATGAAAGTCACGGGGTGACTTGTTCACACATAGTCATGGGTTGGTTTGGCTGGAGCTTATATAAAGGTGATTATATCCTGAGCATTTAACCAAATGTTGAATGCCGAATGCCTGCCTGCCGTTCCAGGCAGGAGCAATGCATCATTGTCCATTCTACATCGCCCATTTTGCATTTTTCATTGGGAGCCTGCTGCAAGCGGGAAGTCACGGGAGTGAATTAAAACAGACCCGTCAATAAATGTTGGTTATTAATCTGCCAGAGAATAATTGAATCAAGAATCCTTATCCCCATAATCATACCGGGTCTAGATATACTTCCACATCACCTCAGTTCCATCCGGGTATTTTAAACGTAGTTGAGACGTAGTTCATACGTAGTTAATACGTAGTTTATACGAAATACATTGGGTAAACTACGTTTTAAATACGTTTTAAAATCAGAGTATTGGTCGTTTGCACATTGACCGGGTGACTGGGAGTCACCCGGTCAATTGTTGCAACCGCTTCCTTAACATTTTTTAATACCGCAAATAAGCAATTTTTCATACATTTGCAGCAATTTAGAAAAGATGAATATCATGCAATCAGATAATCAGAAATTCCTTGGTGAAGGCTTCACATACGATGATGTTTTACTGGAGCCTGCATACTCCGAAGTTCTTCCCAGGGAAGTAGATATATCCACCCGTTTTTCAAGAAATATCAAATTAAACCTTCCCATCGTTTCGGCAGCCATGGATACGGTCACGGAGTCCGGCATGGCCATTGCCATTGCACAGGAAGGGGGCATCGGGGTATTGCATAAAAACATGAAGATCGAAGCCCAGGCCAACGAGGTGAGGAAGGTAAAACGTGCTGAAAATGGAATGATCCTGGATCCGGTAACCCTGGAAGAAGGAGCCCTGGTGAAAGATGCCATCCGGCTCATGGATGATTTCAAGATCAGTGGTATTCCTATCGTGAACAGCAAAAACCAGCTTGTTGGCATACTGACCAACCGCGACCTGCGCTTTGAACGTAAGCCGAACCGGCCGGTTGCGGACATCATGACCAAAGAAAACCTGATCACCACAACTGAATTCACCGATTTCGAAAAAATTGCCGACACCCTCCAGGAGCACAGAATTGAAAAGCTTCCGGTGGTTGATAAGAATAAAAAGCTGGTGGGCCTGATCACTTACAAGGACGTAATGAAGATCAAGGCCAACCCCAACGCATACAAGGATGAACGTGGCCGGCTGCGGGTAGCAGCAGCGGTTGGCATTGCTGCCGACACCCTGGAACGCTGCAGCGCACTGGTTGATGCTGACGTGGATGCCATCGTCGTGGATACGGCCCATGCACATTCAAAGGGCGTGATGGACATGGCCCGCAACATTCGCAAGAAATTTCCCAATGTCGACCTGGTGGTAGGCAATGTGGGCACCGCAGATGCCGCGAAAATGCTGGCCAAAATGGAAGTCGATGCCATCAAAGTGGGCATTGGCCCAGGATCTATTTGTACAACACGGGTAATTGCCGGCGTTGGTGTTCCGCAGCTATCAGCCGTTTACAATGTTTCACAGGCACTCAATGGTACGGGGATACCGGTTATTGCCGATGGCGGCATCCGCTTTACAGGCGACATCGTCAAAGCACTGGCCGCCGGAGCAAAAACCATTATGGCTGGTTCACTCTTTGCAGGGGTGGATGAATCACCGGGTGAAACCGTGATCTTCGAAGGCAGGAAGTACAAGACATACCGGGGCATGGGATCTATTGAAGCCATGCAACAGGGTTCCAAAGACCGCTACTTCCAGGATGTGGAAGATGACATCAAAAAACTGGTACCCGAAGGCATTGTGGGCAGGGTACCCTTCAAAGGGGCGCTTTCGGAAGTGGTGCACCAGATGGTTGGCGGGCTCCGAGCCGGAATGGGATATGTGGGCGCCAGGAACATTGAGGAGCTGAGAAAAGCACGCTTTATCAAGATTACAGCTGCCGGTGTGGCCGAATCACATCCGCATGATGTGACCATTGTGCGGGAATCGCCCAATTATAGCAGAAAGATTTAGTTAGTTAATAATTAACAATTAAGAATTAAGAACTCAAAATTCAAAACTAATAACATCAACATTTCAGTTTATGAAACAGATTATCAGAAATACATTGATCCTTGGTTTGATTTCGTTATTTTTCCTGAACATCTCCAATGCTCAGAATTATGCTGATGACAAGCGCACCTTGTTAAAGATCAACGGTGAAAAGGTCAGCGTGGCAGAATTCATGAGAATCTACCAGAAAAACAATGTGGAAACAGATGTGATCGATAAAAAATCCCTGGAAGAGTATCTCGATCTCTTCATCAATTTCAAGCTGAAAGTTAAGGAGGCGGAAGAATTGGGGCTGGATACCATGCAGAGTTTTATCGATGAATTGAACGGATATCGCAAACAGCTCACCAAACCCTATTTCATCGATGAAGAAGTGAACCAGCAATTGCTGGAAGAAGCCTATGAGCGCAAGATCGTCGACCTCAGGGCAAGCCATATCCTCATCCGCCTCGACAAAAACACCAGCCCGGAAGACACGCTGGAAGCATACAATAAAATCTACGAGATCAAACAGAAAGCCGAAGCCGGTGAAGATTTTGGCGACCTGGCTGTGGAATTTTCCGATGATCCCAGTGCCCGCGACATGGAAGAGATTCCGGGCCAGCGGCCTTTCCGCAAGGGAAACCGTGGCGACCTCGGATACTTCACGGTTTTCGATATGGTGTATCCCTTCGAATCTGCCGCTTACAATACCCCTGAAGGGGATGTTTCTAATATTGTGCGCACACAATTCGGATATCACATCATTAAAATTGAAGACCGCAAAGAGGCCATGGGCAATGCCACAGTGGCCCACATCTACATCAAGATGCCACCCAATGCCAGTGCCGAAGATTCTGCAAGGGCCCACGACAACATCAAAAAAGCCTACACTGAACTGGAAAGCGGTGAGAGTTTTGAAGATGTTGTACGCAAATATTCCGACGACCAGGGATCCAAAGAAAAGGGCGGTGAACTTCCTCCTTTCGGGGTGAACCGCATGGTACCCGAATTCATCGATGCGATCTCCGGACTGGAAGAACCCGGAGATTATTCAGAACCTGTGCTCACACAATACGGATGGCACATTGTTAAGCTTATTGAAAGGAAAAAGCCCGGTAGTTTCGAAGAGGAAAAAGACAAACTGAAAGAAAGGTTGCAACGCGATGCCCGCTCTCATAAAAGCGAGGAAGCGGTAATCACAAAAGTGAAAAAAGAATATAAGTTCAAAGAATTTCCCAAAAACAAAGAAACGCTCAGGGCCTTACTGGATTCGTCCTACCTGCAAAGAAACTGGAATGCTGATACCGCAGCCAACATGAACAAAAAGCTTTTCAGGATTGGCAAAGAAAGTTATACCCAGTATGACTTCGCCCGATATCTCGACAAACAACAGAAAAGGAACCGGGAAACCAGCCTGGACCTCATCTTCAATACGGCTTACACTGATTTTGTGGATGAAAAGATCCTGGAGTTTCTCGACAGCAGGCTCGAAGAGATCTATCCTGATTTCGGTGCACTGATGAAAGAATACCGCGATGGCATCCTGCTTTTCGAACTTACCGATCAGAAAGTATGGTCGAAAGCAGTAAAAGATACAGCCGGGTTGGAAAAATTCCACATGAAACACCGAAACGACTATATGTGGGATGAAAGGGTCATGGCCAGTGTGATCAAAGTGAGTGATCCCGAGAAACTGGAAGAGATCCGCAAGAAAGCCGAAGGTGGCGTTAAAGCAAAAGACATCGCTGATGTTTACAGCCGCGATTCTCTGGAAGTGATGGAATTCGAAACCGGAAAATTTGCCAAAGGCGAGAATGAATATGTTGACCAGGTGAAATGGGAAGTTGGAATCAGTAAAAACATGGAAGAGGGTGATAAGATCGTTTTCGTGGCAATCCGCCAGATTGTTGAACCGGAGCCCAAAAGCCTGAATGAGGCACGCGGTCTCATTACTGCAGATTACCAGACTTATCTCGAAAAGCAGTGGATCGGGCAACTCAGGGAAAAGTATGATGTTACGATCAACGAGAAAGTCCTGTCATCCATCAAATAATCACTGGATGCGCAGTCTGAAGATCCTTATCGTACTACTTCTTTTTGTTTCATGCAGAAACAATGGCCATGAGGATGAAGAAATCCTTGCAAGGGTTTACGATAAATACCTGTATTCCTCTGAACTCGAAAAACTGATCACGGCCGGCACAAGCGCCAAAGACAGCCTGATGCTGGCCAAGAACTTCATCAATAACTGGGTGAGGCAGAACCTGGTCATCCACCAGGCAGAGAAAAACCTGACAGAAGAACAAAAGGATTTTGAACAACAGCTTGAGACTTACCGGAATTCCCTCATCATATTTCAGTATGAGCGACTGCTGATCGAACAGAAACTCGACACCCTGGTTACAGAAGATCAACTAACTGAATATTATGAAGCAAATCCGGCAAATTTTGAACTACGGGAAAATTTACTGATCCCCAACTATATCGTGCTGGAATCAGGTGCAGAAGAAAGCAGGGAACTTGCGAAACTGCTCCAATCAGATGATAATGAGGATTATGAAAAGATAAGCCAGATTTGCGACAGCCTGGGACTTGAATGTTATTTGAACAAGGATAAGTGGATCAGCTTCACCGAACTGAGCATGAACATCCCTGTGAATACACTGGATGAAGAGAATTTTATCCGGAATAAAAATTTCGCCGAGATCAAAGAAGAACCTTATCTGTATCTTTTGCGGATCAGGGATTACAGGATCAAAGGGGATACTGCCCCGATCAGCTACGTTAGCGATGATATCAAAAGGGTGATATTGAACAAACGAAAAACCTCCCTGATCAAACAAATGGAGGAGGATATGTTCAACAGTGCCCTCGAAAAAAATGAAATTGATATATATTGATTTTCCAATAAGTTAAAAAACAATTGGATTGCAATAATATCAGGATTTATCAGTTAAAATCATTAAGTTTTTACCCAAGGTATGACACACATGACAAGGATTTTCAGTTACTTTTCCATCATTGTTTTTATTACAGGAATTATACAGGTCTCAATGGCCCAGGAGGAGGTTGTGGATGAGATCTCTGCCATTGTGGGAAAAAATATCATTCTGAAATCCGAGATTGAAGCCCAGTATATGCAATACCGCATGCAGGAAGGCATCACAGGAGGAGAAAGCACAGTTAAGTGCCGCATACTGGAAGACCTCCTGTACCAGAAACTCTTGCTTAACCAGGCCCAGATCGATAGCATCGAGGCCAGCGACAGCGAAGTGGAAATGTCGATGGACCAGCGACTGAGATACTTTATCTCACAGTTCGGATCCGAAGAGAAGCTTGAGGAGTTTTATAAAAAAAGCATCATTGAGATCAAGGAAGAGATGCGTGAACTGGTCAGGGAACAAATGATGGTTGACAAAGTACAGCAACACATAACCCAGGACGTAAGTATCACCCCTTCGGAGGTGCGTAAGTTTTACAGAAGTCTGCCCGAAGATTCAATCCCCTATGTCAATGCACAGGTAGAAGTTGCGCAAATTGTAAAACTCCCGCCGGTAAGCGTTGAACAGAAATTGTATATTAAGGACAAACTCAAGAACATCCGCCAAAGGATCCTCGACGGGGAAAGCTTCAAGGCCCTGGCAGTCCTTTATTCCGAAGATCCGGGTTCTGCCAAGAAAGGCGGTGAACTGGGATTTCACGGAAGAGGGGAGCTTTACCCGGAATTTGAAGCCGTGGCTTTTAAACTTAAAAAAGGTGAGATCTCGGAAGTGATTGAAACGAAAGCCGGTTTTCATATCATCGAATTGATGGAAAGAAGGGGAGATTATTTCAATGTTCGACATATACTGCTAAGGGTTAAGCCCACAGCACAGGATCTGGAAGAAGCCAAAGATTTTCTTGATAGCCTTGCCATGCTCATCGAACATGACTCCATTACTTTTGCAGAGGCAGTCATGGAATACTCTGATGATCCAAACAAAAACAACGGCGGACTGATCATCAATCCTGCCACGGGTGCTACAAAATTCGATGCCGAAGAATTGGACCCACAGGTATTTTTTGTGATTGACAAACTGCAGGTCGGGGAAATTTCAAGACCGGTACTTTATGAAAATGAAGAAGGCAAACAGGCATTCCGCCTGCTGAAACTGGAAACCCGTACCAAACCCCATGTTGCCAATATGCGTGACGATTATAATGCATTGCAGGAGTGGGCCCTGCAGGATAAACAACAGCGGGCAGTAGGAAGCTGGATCAAGGAAAAGATCTATGATGCTTATATCAGGATCGACGAAGATTACTGGGGATGTGACTTCAGGTACGACTGGTTTAAGTCGGAATTGAATGATTAAAAAGACAAATACATGATTAACTATAAATCGGATGTTGAAGCAGTTGATGCTCTTGTAGAAAAATATGAATTATTAAGAAAGGAGATCGCCAAGGTCATTGTGGGACAGGATGCTGTGTTGAAAAACACCCTGATATCCATTTTCAGTAAGGGCCATGTTCTGCTAGTGGGTGTACCGGGTCTTGCCAAAACCCTTATGGTAAATACCATTGCCAGGGTACTGGGACTGAGCTACAATCGTGTTCAGTTCACCCCCGACCTCATGCCTTCAGATATCATCGGGACGGAGATCCTCGACCAGAACCGGAACTTTAAATTCATCAAAGGGCCGGTATTTGCCAATATTATCCTGGCTGACGAGATCAACCGGACCCCTCCAAAAACACAGTCGGCCCTGCTGGAGGCCATGCAGGAAAAGGCAATTACTGTGGCTGGCAAAAGATACATCCTGAACGAGCCTTTTTTTGTGCTGGCAACACAGAATCCCATCGAACAGGAAGGCACCTATCCCCTGCCCGAGGCACAACTCGACCGCTTCATGTTCAATATATGGCTGGACTATCCTTCTTTTGAAGAAGAAATCGATGTGGTTAAAAGCACCACTGCAGAAGAGGCCGGCGATCCCAAAATTGTGCTGAGCAGCGAGGAGATCCTTTTTTTCCAGCAATTAATCCGTCGGATACCAGTACCGGATAATGTTTTCGATTATGCCGTATCACTGGTTAGCAAAACCAGGCCGGGAACAGAAAAAGGCCATGAATGGGCAGATAAATTCCTTACCTGGGGAGCAGGTCCCCGCGCTTCACAATACCTCATCATTGGGGCCAAGTGCCATGCAGCAATTAACGGCAAGTATTCTCCTGATATTGAAGACGTAAAAGCTGTAGCCAAACCCATTTTAAGGCACAGGATCGTAAGGAATTACAAAGCAGAGGCTGAAGGGATCAGCCTCGATAAGATCATCACTGAACTGTTAAACCATGATTAATCAATAAAAATGAAAAAAAGAAATGTTTATGTCTTATCCGGACTGGGTATCATCATCATACTCATTATCTGGCTAAGCACCGGCACATCTGGAACTGAAAAGGAAACCATCCTGGTTCCTGTAAAATTCGGAACATTCGAGATCGACGTTACCACCACAGGTGAACTGGATGCCAAGACATCCGAAGACATCAAGGGACCTTCCTCCCTCCGCGATTACCGGATTTGGAATGTTACCATCAAAGACATCATCGCTGACGGAACAAAAGTAGATTCAGGGGATTATGTTGCTCGCCTCGACGACAGCGAGCTGGAAAACAAGATCCAGGACGAAGAACTCGAACTGGAGAACCTCGAGACCCAGTTCCTGAAAACCCAACTGGATACAGCCATGACCTTACGTGCCGCCCGTGACGAACTGATCAATCTGAAGTATAACCTGGAGGAAAGACAGATCGTCGTGGATCAGTCCATTTACGAGCCTCCGGCCACCCAGCGGCAGGCAAAGATCGACCTTGACAAAACGAAAAGAGCCTACACACAGGCAGTGGAGAACTACCAGCTGAAATTGCAGAAAGCACAAGCAGATATGCAGGAAGTGACCACCAACATGAAAAAGGTTAAAAACCAGCTGGCTGATATGAAAGAAGCCAAAAAGGAATTTATTGTCAGCGCACCCAAATCAGGTATGCTCAACTACAGGCGCAACTGGAATGGCAAGAAAATCGCCGTCGGTGACCAGATCAGCACCTGGGATCCGGTAGTAGCTCGTCTTCCAAACCTGGATGCCATGATCTCAAAAACCTATATCAATGAGATCGACATCAGCAAGGTAAAGCCCGGGCAGGAAGTTGAGATCGGGGTGGATGCCTTCCCCGACCGGCATTATACCGGATCTGTGAGGGAAGTTGCCACCATGGGTCAGCAAATGCAAAACTCCAACGCCAAGGTATATGAGGTCATCATCGATGTAAATGAATCGGACACCATCCTCAAACCTGCCATGACCACAAAAAACCGCATCATCACTGCGGTGATCGATTCTGTGCGTTATATACCCATTGAATGCCTGCAGAATAACGACAGCATGAGTTATGTTTATACCGAACGTGGCCGCAAACAGATCATAACCGGTCCCAGCAATGAGAATGAGATCATTGTAAAAGAAGGTTTAGAAGAAGGTGATGAAATTTTCCTGGTGGCCCCTGAAGATGCAGAAGAAAGGAAGATCACCCTGCTTGATACAGCCATCGTGAATAAATACAAACGTCTGGAAGAACAGAAGAAACAAAAACAGGCAGAAAATAAAGATGATAAAGCCAAAGAATCCAGGTTTGACAAGAATATGAGCCAGGAAGATATTCAGAAACTCATCAAGGAAAAAGGCCTGGGAGGAAAAAAAGGTGGCAGAAAGTGAGACGTTTTAAGCTTTAAAAGTATTAATATTAAAGTCAATCACCTTGGAAAGATATTTGCAACTAATCAGCATTGCCCTCGACGCCGTTCTGGCCAATAAATTCAGGTCGGTACTTACGGCCCTGGGCATCATTTTCGGTGTAGCCGCCGTAATTGCCATGATGGCCATTGGCAACGGCGCCCGCCAGGAAATTTTGAACCAGATCAAGATGGTGGGTGTGAACAACATCATCGTTACACCGGTATTGCAAAGCGATGGGAACGGGGATTCTGAAAACGGTGAGGAGGAGGGCAAAAGCATGAGCAAGAAATTCACCCCCGGCCTCACCCTGAAAGATGCAGAAGCCATCAGAGAGATCATCCCCACGATTACGAGGGTTAGCCCGCAGGTTACCTACGAAACATACATCATCAAGGATGGAAAGCGAAGCCCTGCCTCCCTCAATGGAGTAAACGAAGAATACTTCAGGGTATTTAATCTTGAAGTTTCCGAAGGTAAATTATTTGATGATTACCAGATGAAAAAAGGCAGTCCGGTATGTGTAATCGGATCTTCCATTGCAGCCAAATTCTTTCCACATGAAGACCCTCTGGGAAAGCAGATCAAATGCGGGCATATCTGGCTGAAAGTGATCGGGATACTCGAAGACCGTTTTGTCAGCCAGAACAGCAATTCCGACCTGGGCATTGCCAATTCGAACCAGAATATTTACGCACCGCTTCAAACGGTATTGCTCAGGTTCAAAGACCGTGCCCTGATCACCAACCAGTCACTATTGAGTGGTGGCAGCGAGGTCGTGATCATGGGAGGTTCCGTTGCCTCTTTTTCATCATCCTCGGGCTCATCTGGAAGTGATAATTACAATCAACTGGATAAGATCGTGGTGCAGGTAGAAGACACCGAAGACCTTGCTGCAACGACCGAAGCACTTAAAAAGCTATTGACGCGCAGGCATCAGGACGTACCGGATTTTGAAATCAAAGTGCCTGAGCTGCTGTTGAAGCAGGAACAACGCACCAAAGATGTTTTCAACATCGTTCTGGGGGCCATTGCCAGCATTTCACTGATCGTTGGCGGGATCGGTATCATGAATATTATGCTCGCCTCGGTCATGGAAAGGATCCGCGAGATCGGGGTCAGGATGGCTACCGGTGCACGGAAAAAAGATATAGTTTTCCAGTTCCTGTCAGAAGCTACTCTGATCAGCATCACCGGCGGGATCATTGGCATTTTGCTGGGAATCGCTCTTTCGAAGATCATCATGCGCGCAACTGATATCCTTACCATCGTTTCACCAATTTCTATCATTATTTCTTTTGGCGTTTCGGTATTTGTGGGGATATTGTTCGGATACATGCCCGCTAAGAAAGCCTCTGACCAGGATCCGGTGGAGTCGCTGAGGCATGATTAGTGAACGATGGAGGCATCTGTTTCAAAACAGAGGCGCAGGGACGCAGAGAATATGTAAGGGTTAAAAAGAATATGAATACAAAAGAATATAACAGGATCTCATCTCAGATTATTTCTGCTGCAATAGAAGTTCATAAGGACCTTGGACCCGGATTGCTTGAATCTATTTATGAGCAATACCTTGAATCGGAACTTACAAAGAATGGTTTATCAATAAATTTCAATGTCCCTGTACTCAAACAGGGTATTAGAAGACGTGTTAATGGATTAAAAGAAATTAACTATGTATAAATTAAAAAAATTCTCTCTGCGCCTTTGCGCGTCTACGTTTCTATTGATCCTCTTTTTCACCCAGGAAACAAACGCCCAGGAGAGACTCAACCGCCTGAGCCTCGATGACGTGATATATATTGCACAGCAGCAATCACCCGATGCCCTGATCGCCAAGCACAAATTCAGGCGATCTTACTGGGAATGGAGATCTTATAAAGCCACCTATCTGCCGGGACTCACTCTGAGCGGCACCCTGCCCAACTTTAACCGTTCCATAGATGCAGTTACCCAGCCCGACGGCAGCATTGAATACAAAGAGAGAAAATTTACGGAGATATCCTCAAATCTCTCCCTGAATCAGAAGATCGGCCTGACAGGCGGGGAAATATTCCTTCGCTCGGGTTTGAACAGGAATGAAAATATCTTTCCTGATACGACCACCACTTCCTTTTTATCCACCCCGGTGAATATCGGCTACAGGCAGCCCATCTTTCAGTACAATGCATTTCGCTGGGATAAAAAGATCGAACCCATGCGCTATGAAGAATCCAAAAGGATCTATGCCGAAGACTATGAGCAGATCGCCATCACCGCCACCAATCATTTCTTCAACCTGCTGATTGCCCGCATTTCTATGGAAATTGCCGCAAAGAACTATGCAAACTACGACACCCTTTTCCATATTGCACAAGGTCGATACAACCTTGGAAAGATCGCTGAGAACGATTTGTTACAGTTGGAGCTGAACTTGCTGCGGGCCGAGGCCTCAGTCGATAATGCCCAGCTGAATTATGAAAATATGCTCTTTATCCTTAAGTCTTATCTGCGCATCAAAGATGAAACAATGATCGAACTTATCCCACCGAATAAAACCTTTCATTTTGATGTGAACATTGACAAAGCCATTTTTGAAGCCAAAAGCAATACTTCGGAAGGTATGGCATTCGAAAGACGTTTGCTTGAAGCCGAAAGCAACCTGGCCAGGGCAAAAATGACCGGTCGTTTTGATGCGGATCTTTATGCTGTTTTCGGACTCACACAAACGGCCGACAAATTCGAAAATGTTTACGAAAACCCACGCGACCAGCAACAGGTGCAACTGGGTGTGACTATCCCAATCCTGGACTGGGGCCAGGCAAAAGGCCAGATCAAAATGGCCGAATCCAGCCTTGAGCTAACCAGGACCTCTGTTGAGCAGGAAAGGATCGACTTCGAACAGAATATTTTTCTGAAGGTTATGCAGTTCAATATGCAGAAAAAGCAATTGTACATTGCGGCAAAAGCAGATACGGTCGCCCAGAAACGTTTTGATGTAACCCAGAAGCGCTACATGATCGGCAAGGTGAACGACGTGCTGGAGCTGAACCAGGCCCAGATCGATAACGACAATGCCAAACAGGGCTATTACCAGGCGCTTAAAACATACTGGAACAGTTATTACGATCTCCGGAAGATGACCCTTTTCGACTTCCGGGAAAACAAGCGGATCATCTTTGACGAAGCCGAGGTATTGCAGTAGCGTTAAGAATCCGTTAATTAATTTATACCTTTTCTAAATAATTGGCATTTTTGTATCTTTGCGCTGAAAAACAAATTCATAAACCAAAAAGATTTTATCATGGCAGTATTAACAGGAAAGAAAGCACCGATCTTTGAAGCTGATGCAGTGATCAATGGCGGTGATTTTCAGGAAAAGTTTTCTTTGCAGCAGTATATCGGAAAGAAGTATGTGGTTTTCTTCTTTTACCCTGCTGACTTCACATTTGTTTGCCCCACCGAATTGCTGGCATTCCAGAAAAGGATTAAAGAATTCGAAAACAGAAACACCGCCATCGTGGGTTGCTCCGTGGATTCGAAATTCTCACACTGGGCATGGCTCAATACTCCACAGGAAAAAGGCGGTATTCAGGGCGTAACCTACCCCATTGTTGCCGACCTCTCAAAAACCATTGCTGAAAATTATGATGTACTCGCAGGTGAATACGATTATAATGAAGAAGGCGAAATGGAATTTGACGGCGTGCCTGAGGCATACCGGGGTTTGTTCCTGATCGATAAGCAAGGGGTTGTTCGTCACCAGGTTGTTAATGATATGCCACTGGGGCGCAGTGTAGATGAAACGCTCAGAATGGTGGATGCCCTGCAGTTCTTTGAGGAAAATGGCGAGGTTTGTCCTGCCGACTGGCACCAGGGTGACGAAGGATTAAAAGAAGAAGCTGACAGTATCGCCAGTTATCTTGGCAAAAGGAAAGATCAATAATTTTAATTTTCCAAAAAAAAAGCTGGCCACAAAGCCAGCTTTTTTTTTGGAAAATTCAATCAATTTACTTCTTCATCAGTTCCGCATAATATTTATAAAAGAGCGGTATCGTATTGATGCCGTTGTAAAATTGCTCCAGCGGATAATTTTCATTCGGAGAATGAATGGCATCCGATTCCAGGCCAAAGCCCATCAGTACTGATTTTGTTCCCAGCTCTTTCTCAAAAGTTGATATGATGGGAATGCTGCCACCACTTCTCACGGGAACAGGTTGAATACCGTACACATCCTGGTAAGCTTTTTCAGCCGCCTCGTAGGCCGGGATATCAATGGGGCAAACATAAGGCTGTCCGCCATGCAGTACTTTCACATCCACCTTAACTGATGGAGGAGCGATCTTCTCAAAATGCTCCTTGAACAATTGTGCGATTTTCTTATTGTCCTGATGTGGAACCAGGCGACTGGAGATCTTGGCGTGTGCTTTTGAAGGCAAAACCGTTTTGGCACCTTCACCAGTATATCCGCCCCAGATACCGCATACATCAAATGAACAGCGGATACCTGTTCTCTCGAGCGTGGTATAGCCTTTCTCACCCCAGAGTTCTTTCACATCGATGGCCTTTTTGTATTCTTCCTCATCAAAAGGCGCTTTGTTGAGCAATTCTCTTTCTTTGGGAGATACTTCTTCTACATCATCATAAAAACCTGGAATGGTTACATGGCCGTTTTCATCCACCATTTGTGAGATCAGATCCGAAAGTACATTGATGGGGTTGGCTACTGCGCCACCGAACAAACCTGAATGCAGGTCGCGGTTAGGTCCTGTAACCTCCACTTCCCAGTAGGAAAGCCCTCTGAGACCAGTTGTAATTGACGGCATCTTGGGTCCCAGCATGCTGGTATCCGAAACAAGGATGATGTCTCCTGATAATAAGTCTTTATTTTCTGCACAGAAAATGGCAAGATTGGCTGAGCCGATCTCTTCTTCACCTTCCACCATGAATTTCACATTCACCGGCAGGCTGCCGGTCTTCACCATCGCCTCAAAAGCTTTGGCATGCATCCAGGCCTGGCCTTTGTCGTCATCAGCACCACGTGCCCAGATCTTCCCGTCTTTTATCACCGGCTCGAAAGGATCGGTGTTCCAGAGATCGATTGGGTCAACTGGCATCACATCATAATGCCCATAGACGATGACCGTTGGCAGGGCCGGATCGATCATCTTCTCTCCATACACAATGGGATTGCCCGCAGTTTCATAAATCTCAGCTTTGTCTGCCCCTGCTTTCAGGATGGCTTCTTTCCAGAATTCTGCAGCTTTGATCATGTCTCCCTTGTGTTCCTTCTCCGAACTGATGGAAGGAATACGGATCAGATCAAATAACTCACTTAGAAATCTGTCTTTGTTCTCTTCAATAAATTTTAACGCTTTCTCCATATGTAATCAATTGATATTTGTTTCGACACCAAAGGTAAGAATTTGACTTGATTCTGAACGCTTTGAAATGTTTATTAATTGTTAAAACATGTCAAAAATTTGAAACGCAGGCCTACATATGTTAAATTCGTTATGCTTATTTTACTATATTTGAGCCCTCTAAAAAAGGAGCGAACCAATTTTACTCAAGAAGGCAATATGATGAACAATAAGACTACGCTTACGCTACTTCTTTCATTATTCTTTCTCATAGGAACATCATGGATAAATCAGACATTTGCCCAGTTGCAGGTCGATGAATCACTCACACCAGAGCAAATGGTGGATTTATTGCTGGGTGAAGGGGTGACTGCAACCAATATCACATATACGGGGGCAAACCAGGCCTCCGGTCAATTCTGGGGTGAAACCAATATAGGTATTGATGAGGGTGTAATTCTCACATCAGGAAAAGCCAGTATTGCAAAAGGTCCAAATAGCTCAGGAAGCTCTGGAACCAGCAATAATAACCCGGGTGATCCGGACCTCAACCAGATTTCAGGCAATGCAACATTTGATGCATGTCTGCTCGAATTTGATTTTGTACCCCAATCTTCAGTCATGCAATTTACTTATGTCTTTGGCTCCGAAGAATACCCCGAATTTGTCAACCAGGGAGTGAACGACGCATTTGGATTTTTTATAAGTGGTCCGGGCATCAACGGTACATTCTCCAATAATTCGAAGAACATTGCATTGATCCCCTTTACAAATCCCCCAGTCTATGTATCCATCAATACGGTAAACGCCAATTCTTTTCCCCAATACTATGTTTCAAATGGTGGCGGGCAGACCATTGAGTATGATGGATTCACAACACCATTGGTTGCAACTGCCATTGTTACACCTTGTTCAACCTACCACATTAAATTAGCTATTGGAGATGGAGGTGACCATATCTATGATTCCGGTGTATTCCTCGAAGCCAATAGTTTTAGCGCAGTGGGTTTAAGCGGGAATGTAAATTATTCTTCACAATACATTGATAGCATTGCGGTTGAAGACTGCAACAACGCCCTGCTGACTTTTGAGCTGGATGACCATGCCACAGAAGACTTTTACATCCCGATACAGATCGGTGGTACCGCACAAAACGGAATTGATTATGATACCATCCCGGATACATTGCTCATCCCCCAGGGGCACCGTTTTGCCTATGTGGATATCATTCCCTGGGAAGACATGGAGCCGGAAGGCTACGAAACCGTGACCATTACCTATAATTCATCCCTTTGTGAGCCGAATTACCAGACGATTTCATTCAAGATATATGACCGTCCCGATTATTACATGGAAGCCCGGGAAGATACCACCATCCATTGTGCCGACCCTGTTGAGCTCTTTACATTACAGGATGGCGGCATGCCTCCTTATTTCTATCACTGGTATGTTTCAGGAGATACCGTTCCTTTTGATTCAACGGCCAATCCACTGATCAACCCTTATAATCCAACAGAGTTTATCGTTCATCAGTGGGATGCCTGCGGCGACACCCTCATTGACACCGTTTTCGTGGATGTGATCGGTCCCACAGCCGGGGTTTCCGCCGATACATCCATCTGCCTCGGCGACATTGCTACCCTTACGGCCACAGGCGGTGATACCTACCTCTGGTCAAGCGGTGATACAACGCAAAGCATTGAAGTAAGCCCAACCACAGAAACAACATACATCGTGACCGTTTTTGATGACTGCAATAATACGGATGCAGATACAGTAACAGTTTTCGTGAATAATCCACAGGCCAATGCAGGCGAGGATGTCGACATTTGCATCGGCGAATCTGCTACACTAACTGCCGGCGGCGGTTTGTCATACGAATGGAGCACCGGAGAAACGACCCAGTCGATAACAGTGAGTCCCGGAACCGATGAATGTTATATTGTTTATGTAACGGATGCCTGCGACAATGTTGCCTCAGATACTGTTTGCGTGTTTGTGAACGATGCTGTGGTAGCCAATGCCGGAGAAGATCAGAATATTTGCTTCGGCGAATCAACCACACTGGCAGCCAGTGGAGGTGTGGAGTATTTATGGAGCACAGGGGATGAAACCCAGTCGATCCAAGTCTCCCCCGGGACGACAACAACTTATTATGTCACTGTGATTGATGGTTGCGAGGATGAAGATTCTGTTACTGTTTTCGTGGATCCCCTGCCGGAAGTCAGCGCAAGTGCAGTAAATGACCTGCTTTGTTATGGAGATACGGTTCAATTGCAGGCAGGTGGTGCAGATGCGTATTTCTGGAGCTCAAACCCTGCCGATCCCAGCCTGGCAGGCCAGGAAGCAAGCCCAGACCCGCTGGTGAGCCCCACAGCACCTTCAACAACTTATACACTGCTCGGAACAAATACTGAAACCGGATGCGAAAACACCACCACACTGATCGTACAGGTGAAAGAACCCCTGGTTTCAGATTTTAACCTGGAGGCCAGTTCGGTATGTACAGGTGATGAGATTAATGTATATTATACAGGTAATGCCACAGGTGCCGCTTCTTACGATTGGAACTTTGACGGTGGAACCACAAGCGGAACAGGTGCCGGGCCTTATTCGGTAAGCTGGACAACGAACGGGAGTAAAACGATCAGCCTGAAAGTTTATGAAGATGGCTGTGAAAGCGATTCAAGCTTCAGCACCATAGAAGTCAACCCAACACCACAAGTTGATTTTGCGGTGGATACCATCGAAGGTTGCGTACCGGCCGGTTTCAGTTTCTATGACAGCACACTGAGTGCCACGGCCGATGCAACTTACCTCTGGGATTTCGGGGATGGTTCAACTTCCACGCAGCAAAATCCCGTTTATTCCTATTCTGAGCCGGGCGATTATACTGTCAGCCTGCAGGTGATGAACGGTGTATGTGAAGATGTTAAAACCCAAGAAAGTTTGATCCAGGTACACGATAATCCGGATGCGGATTTCAGCCTCAGCCCAACACTGACCTCCATTAAGAATCCGGAGATCAATTTATCCAACCTCTCCTCTGCGGATGCAGTAAACTGGATTTGGGACATGGGGGATGGCAGCATTATCGAAGATGTACAAAACCCGACCTACGCTTACCAGAGCACCGGGACATTCAATGTTTTGCTACTGGTAGAAAACATGTTTGGTTGTACAGATTCCATTTCCAAAACCGTGACCATCAAACCACATCCCAACCTTTATGCTCCCAATGCCTTCAGGCCGGGAAGCACACAGGGCAATGATCGTTTTGTGGTACGCGCCACGGGAATTGAAAAATTCAACATGGTGATCTACACCCGCTGGGGAGAAAAGATATTTGAAACCGATAACATCAGCGAAGGATGGGATGGGAAGCTCAATGGTGAGATTGCACCCATGGCTACCTATATCTACCAGATCACCTATACCAATAACCTGAATCAGAATGAAGAAGTAATCGGGACCGTCAGCCTTATTAAATAAGCATTTTTTCCTTTTTGATTAACATTTCTTGCGGATCATATAACATTTTTCTTATATTCGTAAGCGCTTAATAAAACCTAATAGCCGGGATGGGGTGTGCTTGCAAATCCAGAGAATTATATTTCTGCTTGCTGATATTTATATTATTCAGTATTCAGACCGTATTTGCCGTTAACACAAGGACAAATTACACCTTTCACGAAAACATATCCAATTTCATCCATGACACATCACCAGAAAATGATTCATTAACTATCCCTCCCCTGCCGGTCAATCCCCTGGCTCCTTTTGAAACAGACACCATCGCAGTTGAAGGCTGCAACAACGCCCAGCTCATCATCGAACTCAAGGAACATGTTACCCAAGACACCTATGTACCCCTGCTGATAGGGGGTACAGCAAAAAACGGCATCGACTATGAAAGAATTCCGGATTCTGTTCTGATCCCAAAAGGCCAGCGTTTTGCCTATGTGGATATCATCCCATGGGAAGATGGAATACCGGAAGGAGTGGAAACCGCCATTATTTCATACAACACCGAAGCGTTTGATCCTGAAACTACAACAACCAACTTTTATATTTATGACAAACCGGAGTTTACCATGACAACTCCGCAGATCGCTCCCATTCACTGTCAGGACTCAGTAATGCTTTACACCATTTACAATGGAGGACTACCCCCGTATTCCTATTACTGGTATGTTTCTGAAAGTAATACCCCATTTGATTCGGTTGCTCATCCATGGGTACATCCTGAAGAACCTACCCTTTATGTGGTACATCAATGGGATGCCTGTGGTGACCTTGAAGTGGATTCAATCTTTGTGGATGTCGTCGGGCCGCATGCCCAGGCTTCTGCAGACACATTCATTTGCCAGGGTGATTATGCACAACTGGCTGCCAGTGGCGGAGATTCTTATTACTGGGAACCAGGAGGATATACAAGCCCTGAAGTACTTGTGAACCCTGCAGTTAATACAACATATACGGTTACTGTTTATGATGCATGTGGTAATTCCGATGTGGACTCTGTTAGTGTATTTGTCGATAACCCCCAGGCCTATGCCGGCGAAGACCAGTACATTTGCCCGGGCGAGGAAGTGTACCTGATGGCCAGTGGCGGACAGGAATATTTGTGGAGTACCGGTGAAGAAAGCCAGTCGATTACGGTAAAGCCTGAAAGCAATGAATGTTACATTGTGTATGTTACGGATGCCTGTAATAATACCGTATCGGATACGGTTTGTGTTCATGTGGACAACAGTGTACAGGCTGATGCAGGCCCCGACCAACAGATCTGTGCAGGGGAATCGGTTTTACTGCAAGGCAGCGGGGGCAGTTACTGTGCCTGGAGTACCGGCGACACAACATACACCATTGAAGTCAAACCCGAAGAAACAACAACTTATTTCCTGAGCGTTCATGATGCCTGTCAGGATGTAGACAGCGTAACAGTCACGGTTAACCCTGCCCCACCGGTTGAAGCCAGTGTGGATAACAATCATATCACCACGGGTGAAGCCGTACAACTTTTCGGAAATGGTGCGGATAGTTATTTCTGGACATCCTACCCGACAGATCCGAGCTTATCAGGCCAGGAAAATCTGCCCAATCCTGTCGTCAGCCCGACAGCACCTCTAACGATATACACTTTGCATGGCACGGATAACCAGACTGGATGCAGCAATAAAGCCAGCCTGAATATTATTATCGTTGATCCATTGTCATCGGAATTCACCCTCGACAGAACCACAGTTTGCACCAGTGAGGAGGCGGTGGTAAATTATTTTGGTCTGCCCATTCCGGGGGCTACTTACGACTGGAATTTTGATGGAGGCAATGCCAGTGGCTCAGGGCCAGGGCCTTACCATATTCAATGGAACGAGGCAGGTGAAAAAAACCTGAGTCTCAAAATATATGTTGATGGGTATGAAAGTGATATAACCCACAAAACAATGCAAGTAATTCCTTCACCGGAAGTTTCATTCAGCAGCAAGCTGAATGAAGGTTGTGCCCCCCTGGAAATCGATTTTGTCAATCAGTCCGGTGGGATTACTCCTTATACTGAATTTGTTTGGGATTTCGGTGACGGGCAAAAGGCTTACGAGGAAAATCCGGTTTATACTTACGACATGCCCGGTGATTATACCATTCGTCTGCAGTTGAAGAATGAACACTGCACTGATATGTTGTCGATGGAGAATTATATTTCTGTTTATGATCAACCCATTGCAGATTTCAACCTGACCCCAGAAGAGCTCAGTACCAAAAATCCGGAAATTACGATCAGTGATCTTTCTATGGGAGATCCACATGAATGGATCTGGGATCTGGGTGACGGCACCATCATTTACAATGAGCAGAGCCTCAGTCATTTTTACGAAAACCCTGGCATTTTCAGCATACGACTGATCATCTATAACAAATACGGTTGCTGGGATTCTCTCAGTAAGAGCGTGCAGGTTGTGGCCGAACCAAAATTCTTTGTTCCCAATGCTTTCAAACCGTCAAGCACCCTGGGAAACGACCGCTTCATCATCCGGGCGGCCGGGGTAGAGGTATTCAATCTGATGATCTTTTCACGCTGGGGAGAGAAGGTTTTTGAAACCGACAATCTTTATGAAGGCTGGGATGGGAAAGTGAATGGCAAAATCGCACCGGCAGGCACTTATGTCTACCAAATCAATTATACCAACGACCGCGGACAAAATAAAATTGTCAACGGAACGGTAACGCTTATCAAATAATTTGAAACCCGCTTTCCTCAATCTTTTTCCTTAAATTTGCGCCAGAAAAAAAATCATCCAGACATGTCAAAAATTCGTGTTGCGATCAATGGATTCGGAAGAATTGGGAGAATCACACTGAGAAGGTTGGTCCTGAATAAGCAGATGGAAGTTGTTGCCATCAATGACCTCACGGATACCAGAACCCTGGCCCATTTGCTGAAGTATGACTCCGTGCACCGGCAGTTTCCGGGATCAGTCGGGCACAATGGTGATCACATCATTGTTAACGAAAATCCCATTAAGGTTTATTCTATCGAAGACCCGGGCAAACTACCCTGGAAAGAACTGGGCATTGATGTTGTGATCGAATCCACCGGAAAGTTCGTGCGTCGGGATGAAGCCATCCGGCATGTGGAAGAATCAGGGGCCAGAAAGGTGATCATTTCTGCTCCTGCCAAAGGGGAGACAGATGATGTTAAATATGTGGTACTTGGTGTGAATGATCACATCATCGATAGAAATGAGGTCATAATTTCCAACTCCTCATGCACCACCAACAATGTGGCTCCACTCATCATGATCCTGGATGAACTCTGGGGCGTGGAAAAAGGTTTTATCACGACAGTGCACTCCTATACGCGCGATCAGAACCTGATTGATGCTCCACACAAAGATCTCCGCAGGGCAAGGGCAGCAGCCTACTCCATCGTTCCAACAACAACGGGAGCTGCCAAAGCTTCTACGAAAATTTTTCCCCACCTGAAGAAAAACCTCGGAGGTGCAGGGATAAGAGTACCGGTACCTGATGCCTCCCTCACCGACCTGACCTGTACCCTGAAAAAGTGTACCAGTGCGGAAGAGATCAACAGGGCTTTCAAAGAGGCAGCAGAAGGACGCCTGAAAGGTATCCTGGAATACACCGAAGATCCCATTGTTTCCATGGACATACTGGGCAACACCCACTCAGCAGTTTTTGATGCCGGACTTACTGCAGTGCTAGGCGACAAGAACAAACTCGTAAAAGTAGTTGCCTGGTATGATAATGAAATGGGCTATTCCCAACGACTGGTCGAGCTGATTGAAAAATTTGTTTGACATTTAAAAATAAAATGACAGATACAATGGTGAGTAAGTGTTTTTTCATATTTGTTAATGTTCGAGTTTTTCAAGATGAAACGCCTCCCCGTCAAAAACACCATAGGTAAAATTCGTAACCCAATCTCCCAGAATGATCAATTCGGAATTTTCCCTGACTTTTGCTTTAATGGGGACATGACGATGACCAAAAACAAAAAAATTGATTTCTGGATCCACAGCAGATTCAGATAAAGCAAACTGGAAAAGCATTTCTTTTTCGAGAGGTATACCGTTCTCCTTTTTCCCTTCCTTGATAATATTTGCGATCCGGCTTTTCCGTGAGAAATACAAAGCCATCCTTGCACCCAGGTCGGGATGCAGCCAGCGGAACAGCCACTGATTGAATTTCAATTCGAATACTTTCTTCAGAAATTTATACCCATTATCACCCGGGCCCAGACCATCGCCATGCGCAAGGTAAAATTTCTTTCCATTGATCAATTTCAACTTCGATTCACGCTCCAGTTTTAGTCCGATCTCATTTTCCAGGTAATCAAAAGCCCAGATATCATGATTGCCCCGGAATAAATATACCGGCAGGCCTGTATCAGTAATTTCCGCCAGCTTGCCAAACAAACGCACAAAACCTTTGGGAATGACTGTTTTGTACTCAAACCAGAAATCGAAAAGATCGCCCATAAGGTAGATTTCCGCTGCATCATTTCTGATAGATTCAAGCCAGTTAACCAGCTTCATCTCACGATCCCGGCTTTTCTCCAGGTCAGGAATTCCAAGGTGGAAATCAGACGCAAAATAAACTTTCTTTCCCTTTTCGAGTTGCAGCTTTTCCAAGGTATTTTTTTTACAATGATAAGATTATTTTTTATTTTTCCGGAGCAGCTCCTCGATCTTAAAAATGTCAGTCCCCTTATACTGTATGCGGCCCTGGGGGTCGAGGAAAACAAAATAATTCAGGTTCGGGATATTAAACAGCCTTGCCGTCGGCGTTTTTAAACCACCCAGGTCGGCAACGTTCACCCAGTCAAGCTGATCCAGCCTGATCGCCCCTTTCCACATGCTCTCATTTTTATCAAGTGAAATGGCACAGACCTCAAAATTATCCCCTTTATATTGCTGGTAAAACTTATGCAGATTTTTCACTGATTTTCTTGCCAGAACATCCATGGCTGCCCAGAAAAAAATGAGGGTATTTTTGCCACGGAATGATTGCAGGGATATCATATTGCCACTGGTATCCGGCAAAGAAAACTCGGGAGCCTTTTTACCAATCGCAAGTCTTATTGCCGCTTCCGCATCGGCTTTCTTTTTATTTTCATACTGAGCCATGCGCATGTGATGATCGATGCTGTGTTTATTCTCCGGGAGTTTCTTCATCAGGGCGCTGTCGATCATATAAAAATGGCGGGGTTCAGTATCAATATTAAATAGACTACTTTGTCCAAAACGCTGGTTCAGCAGAAAAAGGGCTGCGAGAGTCCCGGGATTTTCCTCCACCAGTTTTTTTGTAAATTCTGACTGATCCCGGACGATGGAATCATACAGAGGTTGTGTTTCCTGTCTTTTCCGCATCATGGCTGCCTGGTCATCCATACTTCTCAGTATTCTGATCAGCGAATCCACAAAGGCCTGGTTCTGCCTGAACCTTTCTTCGTATCTCTTCAGAATCAGGGACTGGGGTGAACCGCTCAGTCTAAAACTCTCAACATCGCCGAAACTCCTGCCTGTTAATTCTATCTTATCGCCCGGTTTGATGATCATTGGTAAATAATGTACTTCCCCATCACGCAGAAGGTAAATACTGGCCTCTTTCACAGGAAATTCCAGACGGAAGCTACCGTTTTTTATTGCTATGGAATCTACAATTTGTTTCCGGTTGATATCCATTTCTTC
>NPIE01004428.1_pt1 | contig 36899 bp, 28 predicted proteins | sample 8637661 | NCBI WGS metagenome assembly NPIE01 (sample SAMN07420842, study PRJNA396082) | bioreactor metagenome | isolation source: sample BA12 brine-fed electro-methanogenic bioreactor BA | place: Japan: Kochi | collected 2016-12-09 | reverse complement strand
GCGGCATGGGCCTTCAGGTAACTGATCGGTTTGATCTGACTCGATAGTTTCATAATCATCCTCCTGTTATGACCAAATATAGTCCTTAAACAGGTCAATCGTCAAGCTGAATCACTTCGGTTCGACGCAACGTGAAATCAGAAAACCATCCAGGACGCGTCATTGTCTGCTCAGAGGGGTCTGGCGAACCAGAGTAACGCTTCTTTTATGCTTGACCAACAGGAGACGTATGTTTAAACTTCGTATAAACAAACGTGGATCTGCCGTCACATCAGTTGGAGGAAAGGATATGGCTGAGGCTGTCTTGAACATCAAAAAATGGGGGAATAATCTTGGCGTTCGTTTGCCTGCGGCGATTGCGCGAGCAGCAGGATTACATGTTGATCAGAGCGTGCAAATCACCGTCGAGGGCTCTACTATAGTCATCTGTCCCGTGAACGAGGGAATGAACACTCTGGAGCAGCGCTTGGCTCGGTTCGACCCGAAAAAACACGGAGGAGAGGCGATGCAGAGCGAACGGCTCGGTGCCGAAAAATGGTAGCAGCGAATCTGTCGACTCGACGGGGCCCATGGGTTCCGCAACGTCAGGACATCATTTGGATTGACTGCACCCCTCAGGCCGGCAGGGAAATGCGTGATATCCACCCGTTTCTGGTGCTTTCTCCACGCATTTTCAATGACAAAACATCCCTGGTTATCGGTCTGCCCATGACGACTGCGGCATATAATGCCGACAATCCCTTTGCCATTGCCGTTGGTCGAGTCGGCAAAAAAGAGCAAAAAGCTAGCTTTGTGCTCTGCCACCAACCAAAATCCTTTGACTGGCGAGTTCGCCAGGCTCGCCCTCACCCGCTCAAAAAACTTGCCAACACATCCTTTGAAGAAGTTTGTGCATGCTTGAACCAGATCATTCAATTGGCGTAGGAAGGAAATATCCTCAGCAGCAATTCTGTCCGCTCATTAGGGAAGCTTGCCAGTACGTTGCGACGACGGCGGGTTAGCTGCTTTTTGAAGTTAAGTCTCCTTCGATATACCGATGAATTATCCCAGAGATTAATGTCTGGTAAGGAATACCCATTTGCAGTGCTTTTTTTTGTATGCCTTTATAGTCGTGGTCATAAAGACGAATGGTTACACGTTTGTCTTTTTTAAAAGTGCTTTCCGCAGCTGCTTTAATTGCCTCAATTTCTTTTTTAGAGGGTATTTCTAATTTAATCTCACCAGCTTCATAGGCGTCTAATATTCCTTGTTCTTCTTTATCGTATTTCATGACTTTTCTTCCTTTTGCTGTAGGTAATCTTTTGTAGCTCTTCTGCTCGGAATTATGGTTTTCAGGAAGATATAATGCTCTTCAACTAGATGCGGAACGATATAAATATAGTCGTCAATTATTACGAAATATAGTTTTTGCCCGGGATACTTGTCTTGATTTGGGTGGTCTGAGGTAGCCCAAACATCACCTTGACCTAAATGAAATATTACCTGTTCAAAAGAGATATCCCTATTCTTTTTTAACCATTCATTTTTATCTGGGTTCCAATCGTATTTCATACCTTGCAATGTACATTTAATGTGTGTACAGGTCAAGGCTGGTATTGATGTACGCATCGTCTTCTGGAAACAGGGGGCTTTTTCTCTGTTGTTCTGCCCTGAAATAGAATAGAATTAACCGACAGTTGGGCCACAGCCACAGACAAAACCAATCCTGGATCGTGCCGCCCGGGAGGCGTTTGGCCCATGAGTCTGAACAAGGATTTGCTCCGCACCCGTTGCCAGAGAGATTTCGTATGTGCAAGAGCTTCGTGAATTTGTCGGCAAGGTAGCGTACCTTGGGTAAATAATTTTTCACCTTTTCCGGCCGTGGAGTCTTCATGTCACACCTACACCTGATCGCTCTCTTCTCTCTCTGTTTTCTGTGGATGCAGACACTGCAGCCTGCCACCGTAGCCGGGGCCGACACCGATTCCGCTACGCCGCCGGCCCCGGAGGTGCGGGTAATGGAGATCTCCCCCAAACCGGTCTCCTTGTCGACCGATATCGTTGGGGAGATCAGGGCCTATCGGGAAGTCGATCTCCGGGCGAGGGTGACCGGCAATCTCACCGAGATCCGGTTTAAGCCGGGACAGAAGGTAAAAAAGGGTGACGTGCTTTTTGTCATCGATTCCGGCGCTTACGAGACGGCGCTGGCGTCTTCCAAGGCCGCCCTTGCCCAAGCGTCCGCCTCGCTGGCACGGGTCAGGCAGGACGTCGAGCGCTACAAGCTGCTGCTGCCGGACAACGCCATCCCGCGGCAGGTCTATGACCAGACGGTGTCGCAGGCCGAGCAGGAGGAAGCGGTGGTGGCGATCCGCCAGTCTGAAGTGGAACGGGCGCAGCTCGAACTGGAATATACCACGGTGCGTGCCCCGTTCGATGGGCGGATCGGCCTGCAGAAAATCGAGGTCGGGGGGCTCGTCTCCGCCGGCCAGACCTCGCTGGCCACCGTTTCCACACTCGATCCGGTTGCGGTTCATTTCGCGCTCGCCGAGACCGACTACCTGCAGCACGTCAGACGAATGAGTGGTCCGGATGCGCAGCCGGGGCAGGAGCGGGGAACCGGCGATCTACCGCTGCAGCTCATCCTCGCCGACGGGAGTATCTACCGGGAAGAGGGCGGTATCGACTATATCGATCCGGAAATTAACCCGACGTCCGGCACCCTCGGTGTCCGAGCCATCTTCCCCAACCCGGACGGGTTGCTGCGGCCGGGTATGAACAGCCGGGTGCGGATCTACTATGCACAACTCGAGCAGGGCATTGTCATACCGCAGCGAGCGGTTTCCGAAACGCTGGGCAACTACTTCGTCACGGTGATCGATGGAGAGCAGGTGGCGGCCCGGCGCCCGGTCCGTCTTGGCCCTCGGATCGGCGATCAATGGCTCGTTGAAGAAGGGCTTGCCGCCGGAGAGATCATCGTCGTTGACGGTGTTCAGAAGGCGCGGCCCGGTGCACGGGTCAACCCGATCCTGTTGCCGACTATCGACAACTGACGGAGGCGCTCGTGGCAAAGTTCTTCATCAACAGGCCGGTTTTTGCCATCGTCACCTCGCTGATTCTCCTGCTCGCCGGCGGTATCGCCGGGCTGACCCTGCCGATCGCCCAGTTTCCCCAGATAACCCTGCCAACCATCCAGGTGTCGGCCATCTATCCCGGAGCCGATGCCGGCGTCGTGGAAGAGAGTGTCGCACTGCCCATCGAAACCCAAATCAACGGGGTCGAGGGCATGTCCTATATGTCATCGACCGCTTCCGGCAGCGGCTATTACAGTCTCAACGTGACGTTCGGCCTGGAAGCCGATCCGGACATCGCCTCGGTCCAGGTGCAGAACCGCGTGGCCCAGGCCAACGCGCAACTGCCCTCCGATGTCCTCTCCAGCGGGGTGACCACCAAGAAAACCACGCCGGACACCCTGATGTACATCGCGCTGTATTCGCCACAGCAGACCTACGACGAACTATTCCTGGCAAATTATACGGCCATCAATATCGTCGAGAGCATCAAGCGGGTCAAGGGCGTCGGCAATGTCCAGCTTTTCGGCGCAGAATTCGGCATGCGGGTCTGGTTGCACCCGGAGCGTATGGCCACTCTTGGCTTGACGCCGGGCGATATCTACCAGGCGATCAAGGAGCAGAACGCCCAGGCACCGGCAGGCAAGGTCGGCCAGTTGCCGGCGCCCGAGGAGCAGCAGTTCCAGTACAGCGTCCAGGTTCGGGGCAGGCTGTCGGACCCGGAAGAGTTTGAGAACATCATCGTCCGCGCCCAGCCCGATGGCTCAGCGATCCGCATTAAGGATGTCGCCCGGGTCGAACTCGGTGCCAAGGACTACAATTATGCCGCCCGCTATAACGGCAAACCGGCGGTGGCCTTTTCCATCAACCTGACGCCGGACGGCAGCGCCATCGAGACGTCGCAGTTGATCAGAAAGAAGCTCGATGAACTTGCCATATCCTTTCCCGATGATGTCGACTACGAGATCGTCAACGACAACACGGTCTTTATCAAGGCTTCGCTGGAGTCGGTGGCCCACACTTTTTTCGAGGCGCTGCTGCTCGTTCTGCTCGTCGTTTTTCTCTTTCTCCAGAGCTTTCGGGCAACGCTGATTCCGATGCTGGCCGTGCCGGTGTCCCTCGTCGGCACGTTTGCCGCCTTCGTGCTGCTCGGCTTTACCATCAATACCATGACCATGTTTGCCATGGTGCTGGCCATCGGCATCGTCGTCGATGATGCGATCATCGTCGTCGAGGCCGTCGAGCACCACATGGCCCACGGACTCACCCCGCGCCAGGCAACGGTGCAGGCGATGGAGGAGGTGAGCGGGCCGGTCATCGCCACCGCCCTGATCCTGGCTGCGGTCTTCGTCCCGGTTGCGTTTCTCGGAGGTATGGCCGGCGTCATGTACAAACAGTTTGCGGTAACCGTTGCCGTCTCCACTCTGCTCTCCGCCTTCGTCGCCCTGACGCTTACCCCGGCCCTGTGCTCGCTGCTGCTGCGGCCTGCAGACCCGAGCAAACGGGGGCGGGGATTCAACCGGTTTTTCGGCCTCTTTAACCGGCTGTTCGACGCGATGACCAACAAGTATGGCCGAGCGGTGCAGGTGGCGATCAAGCGGATCGTCATCAGCTGCGCGATGCTCGCCATCATCATTCTGGCCGCGTTCGCTATTATGCGCCAGGTGCCGGGGGCCTTTGTCCCGGCCGAAGACCAGGGCTATTTCATCGGTTCGGTGATCATGCCCGATGCCTCATCGCTTAACCGCACCATCGCCGTTGGCGACCAGGTCCAGCAGGTGCTCATGGCCCAACCGGCCATCGCCCGTTCCCTGGTGATCAACGGCTTCAGCATCCTGACCGGTTCCATCCAGTCAGATGCCGCTCTCTTCGTCGCCGTTCTCAAACCGTGGGACGAGCGGAAGAGTTCGGAACTGGGCCTTGCAGCAACCATGCAGGCGGTGTTGGCCGAGACGGCCGCAATTCCCGAGGCGCTGGTCCTGGCTTTCAATCCGCCGCCGATTCCGGGACTCGGGGCCACCGGCGGCTTCTCCTTCAAGCTGCAGGACCAGACCGGAGCAAGCCCGATGGAGTTGGCAGAGGTTGCCGGGCAACTGGTAGCCGAAGCGAAGAAACGGCCGGAAATCGGCCAGGTATACAGTAAATTCAACCCCGGTACGCCGGCCTATCGCCTGGAACTGGATCGGGACCGGGCGAAAAAACTCGGTGTCGCCATCAGTGACATCACGCTCGCCCTGCAGACCTTCCTTGGTGGTTTGAATGTCAACGACTTCACCCGTTTTGGTCGGACCTACAAGGTCACTCTGCAGGCCGAACCGCAATTTCGCAGCGACATCGACGGTATCCGGCTCTTTCATGTCCGTAACGCGAGCGGCCAGATGATCCCGCTGTCCAACCTGGTCGTGCCGGTATCGATCGCTGCGGCCAATACCCTCGAGCGCTATAACATGTTCCGCTCCGCCGAGCTCAGCGGCGAACCGGCCCCAGGATTCAGCTCCGGCGAGGCCATCAAGGCCATGGAAGAGACTGCCGCCAGAGTCCTGCCGCAAGGTTACGGCTACGAATGGTCGGGCATCAGTCTGCAGGAGAAGGAATCGGCCGGGCAGGCGCCGGTCATTTTTGCGCTGGCACTGATCTTTGTCTTTCTTTTCCTGGCCGCGCTTTACGAGAGCTGGTCGATTCCGTTCGCGGTGCTCCTTGCCGTGCCGATCGGCGTGTTCGGCGCCATGTCCGGTTTGTGGATGACCGGTCAGGCCAACAGCATCTACGCCCAGATCGGCCTGATCCTGCTGATCGGACTGGCAGCCAAAAACGCCATCCTGATCGTCGAATTCGCCAAGATGAAACACGATGAAGGGCAGTCACCGGAGGCCGCCGCGCTGGAAGCGAGTAAACTGCGCTTGCGACCGATCATCATGACTTCCATGGCTTTTCTACTCGGGGTCGTCCCGCTGATTATCAAGGGCGGTGCCGGCGCCGCCGCTCAAAAGGCCATGGGCATTACCGTCTTTTCCGGGATGCTGACCGCCACCTTTATCGCCGTTTTTCTGGTGCCGGTGCTCTTTGTAGCCATCAGTCGGCTGACCGGGGGCCGTAAAAAACAAAAGCCCGCCCGACCTCCCAGCGAGGCGCCATGCTGATCAATCCGCCACCCATACTCAGATGCCTCCTGCTGCTGCTGGCCGCATCGACCCTCTCCGGCTGCAGCCTCGGGCCCGACTATGTCCGCCCTGCCCTCGAGCTGCCGGCAACGTTTCGCGGCAGCGACACCTCCCTGTCCGACACGTCCTTTGGTGATCGGAACTGGCGCACCGTTTACCCGGACCCGACCCTGCAGGCGCTGATCGAAGAAGCACTCACCGCTGCCCCGGATCTGCTGCTGGCCGAAGCCAGGATCCGGGAAGCCGAAGCGGTAGCCGGAATCACCCACGCCGATCGTCTGCCGCAGCTCAGCCTGAGCTTTGCCACCAGTCCCACGGCCCGCCAGCCGGGCGATGATTTGACCTCCACCTTTCTCGGCGGTGCTGCCATCAGCTGGGAAATTGATCTCTGGGGCAGGATGCGCCGCGCCGACGAGGCTGCCCGGGCCGAGCTGCTGGCCAGGGAAGAAAACGGCCGGGGAGTCTATATCACGCTTATCTCCCAGGTGGCTACCGGCTATTACCGGCTCCTCGCCGAACATGACCTGCTGGCTGTCGCCACCCGAACTGCCGACAGCCAGCGCGAGTCCCTGCGCCTGATTGAGCGGCTGTCAGCAGCCGGCATCGCCACAGATGCTGAGATCCGCCAGCAGGAAGTCGCCCTGGCCGTAACAGAAGCCATCATCCCCGCACAAAAACGGCGCATCGCCAACGCCGAGAATGCACTGTCCATCCTGCTCGGCCGCCCCCCCGGCTCAGTCCTGATCAAAAGCGGCAGTTCCCCAGACCTGCCGGCCGACATCCCCCCAGGCCTACCAAGTCAGCTGCTCGAAAAACGCCCCGATATCATGGCCGCCGAACAGCAACTGATCGCAGCCAACGCACGAATCGGCGAGGCCAAGGCCCGGTTTTTCCCGTCCCTGTCCCTGACCGGACTGTTCGGCCAGGTCAGCACATCCGCCAGTGATGTCCTCACCGGCAGCGCCGCCTCGGTGGCCTCGCTGGGCGCTGATGCCCTGCAGCCGCTGTTTGCCGGCAAACGACTGCTCTACAACCACGAGGCGGCACGCACCCGACTCGATCAGGCGCTGATAAGCTATCGCAAAACCATCCTCACCGCCCTGGCCGAGGTTGCGAACTCATTGACCAATTACCGCTACTCCGCCGACATCTTAAGCATCCAGCAGGAGCGAGCCGGCTCAGCCCGGGAGGCCCTACGACTCGCAGAATCACGCTACCAGGCCGGAGTAATCAGCTATATAGAGGTTCTCGATGCCCAGCGCCAGCTTTTTGCCGCTGAAACGGACCTGGTGCAAGCCAGACTGGACCGACGGCTGACACTCATTTCCCTGTACTTGTCATTGGGTGGTGGCTGGGAGGAAACGGCGGAAAAGGCAGATTCCTTGTGAGGCAGAAACGGTCTAAAAGATGTGATAACTTACGTGGTATTAACTAGGACCATTTTTTACGTTTATTACGATTCTCAAAGATGACCTGAAACTAAATGGTTGGTTCAATAAGGGGAACATGTCCGTGAAACGAAATATTGCCGTTGTTGGCACCGGCTACTGGGGGAAAAACCTGGTTCGAAATTTCCATGCACTTGGTGCCTTGCACACCATTTTTGACAGCAATCCAGACCAAATCGATCGTTTTCTTTCGCAGTATGATGATATAGCCGGCGTTAGTTCTTTTTCAGAAGTTCTCGGTAACGAGGCTATAGAAGGAGTAGTTATAGTAACCCCGGCCGAGACACATTTCCCGTTAGCCCAAGAAGCACTGCTTGCCGGTAAAGACGTCTATTTGGAAAAACCTCTTTGCCTGTCAGAAGAAGATGGACAGGAGCTCAATCAATTGGCGGACGAGGGAAGTCGCATCCTGATGACCGGCCATCTGCTATGGTATCACCCCGCGATAGAAAAGCTTAAAGAGATGATTCGGGCCGGAGAACTCGGCAGGCTTCAGTACATATATTCCAATCGCTTGAATCTCGGCAAACTGCGCCGTGAGGAGAACGTCTTATGGTCGTTTGCCCCTCATGATATCTCGGTCATCCTTGGTTTACTTGAAGAGATGCCGAAAGGTATCCAGGCCCAGGGCGGAAATTATCTCCACCAGCAGATTGCAGACACGACAGTTACCATGCTCGACTTCCCCAGCGGGGTAAAAGCCCATATTTTCGTGTCGTGGCTTCACCCTTTCAAGGAGCAGAAGCTCATCGTCGTTGGGGACAAACAGATGATAGTCTTTGATGACATGGCCCCGTGGTCTGCTAAACTGGCAAGCTATCCCCACTCGGTACACTGGAGCGGCACGGTCCCCATAGCCGACAAGGCCGAGATGCAGCTTATCCCTCTTAAAGAGCGCGAACCATTACGTGCCGAGTGCGAGCATTTCCTCAACTCTATTGCAACCCGGAAGAAACCGCTCACCGATGGCCAGGAGGGACTGCGTGTTTTACGCGTTTTACGGGCTAGCCAGGAAGCGCTGGAAAGCGGGTCCCGTATTGTCCTGGAGAAGCGAGAACCGATTTCCAGAAAACAGTATTTCGTTCACGACTCGGCGGTCGTGGACAAGCAAGTTTCAATTGGGAAAGGCACAAAAGTTTGGCACTTTTCTCATTTGCTATCAAGATGCACGATCGGAGAAAATTGCTCGATCGGACAGAATGTCGTCATTGGAAATGGTGTCCGTATAGGCAATAACTGCAAAATCCAGAACAACGTGTCCGTATATGAAGGGGTGGAGCTGGAAGACAACGTTTTTTGCGGGCCGAGCATGGTTTTTACCAATGTATTCAACCCTCGCTGCGAATTTCCCCGCAGGGATCAATACAAGAAAACCATCGTGAAGATGGGCGCAACCATAGGTGCAAATGCGACTGTCGTTTGTGGCGTGACCATCGGCGAGTATGCATTTATCGGAGCCGGTGCGGTGGTTTTGACGGACGTAAAACCGTTTGCACTGATGGTAGGCAATCCTGCTCACCAGGTAGGTTGGATGAGCCGATTTGGGAAACGGTTGGATCTACCGCTGGAAGGTTCGGGAGAAATCATATGTCCTTATACGAATGAAACGTATCGGCTTACAAGCAAAGGACGTTTGGAAATAGATAGTAAAACGTGAAATCAGTGCTGGCGGGGAGAGGGCTTGAGTGCAGGAATGATAAGAGTCAGTCCACCCAGGAGGAGAACGTAGCAAATTAACAGTATATGAGAAGAAAGCGCATAGCTTACACTCTGTTCAAAATTAATGCCGAGTAGCGCTAAAGCGCTCAGCCATCCCAACTCATGGTTCCCGGTGTTGGCAAGTCCTTGAAAGGGCAGCAACTGAAGTGGAAGCTGAATAGCAATAAGTAGCCAGACATCAATATATTGCATGGGAATGCCAATCGATTTGACAACGCAATAAAGCATTGTTCCAGTACAAATCCAGATCGTCATGGTGATGAAAAGATCAAAAAAAGCAGGATAAGATGGAGAGTTTTTGGGGATAATATTTCTTATAAATTCGGGGAAGTAAGCATTTTTCTTTCTTGAAATAAAAATCATAAATATCGGTGCAAGAAGCAGAATAATACCACATAGAAACAAATATAAACGATAACGTTCAGAGAAATTGAATGGGTGTAATATACTAACCGATGATATAATTATTCCTAAAGATATAATGTCTTGTAGTCGCGCTTTAACGAGCACCATGACTCCGGTTTTTACCGGCAAACCGCTGTAGAGATGGAGCAAAAAAGGGAGGGTGAAATCGCCACTACGTAGTGGCATAAAATAATTACAAAAACCATGTGTTCCAGATATTTTAAGAAAAATAATAAATGGCGATTTTGTATATTTCTTTGTGAAAATGAGAAGTCTCCAGGCGCGAAAACAATAATTCAAAAAATAGAAAAAAATCCCTAAGAAAAACCACCTTAAATCAATTGATAAGATAGTTATCCATATTGAATTTCTATATTTCAATAGCGCATAAGTGATTACCAATATAAGGATAATTGACAGAATAATATAAATGTATCTTTTTAGTTTTTCTGTCAAAATAGTAGCTCCGAAAGGGACCGCTGACTTGTGGCCCATATCGTATCAGTCTTGATAGCTCTTTCCTGTATAAGGGGGCTTTTTCTTTATCACCCTACACGGATTTCCAACTGCTATAGAGTCAGATGGGATATTGGAGGTCACCACTGATCCTGCTCCAATAGCAACATTGTCACCGATCGTTATTCCTGGCAGTATTATTGCGTTCATGCCGATCCAGACGTTGTTGCCTATGGTAATTGGCGATGTCGGCGCATGGACATCATAATCATTCATTGTGTGGCTGGCACTTATGATACCTACCCCGGGACCTATTCTGACATTATGGCCAAATAATATACCATTGCGTGCCTGAATATAACAATGTGCATTCATACCTGGGGCTGTCCTATTACCTACTGTGATGTTTCTAGCGAAAAGAATACGAGAAGTAAAATGAACTGGCCAAGGTACATTTCCGTTTATCCTTATGATTTTCTGAGGAATAAAGAAATAAAGCAAGTATAGAAGAGGGATACCTTTTGCTTTTTTGTAAAATAATCGAAGCCAACCGAGCAGATAGCACAAATAACGGTCGAACATCTGAGCCTTTTTTACATCAATTTTCATTAGATTTTATGTTGAGAGAAGAAGGAGGAATAGTAACGGAAATATTTGTAAAATCGTAAATTGTGTCCTGAAGAAAATTGGTGGTAAAAGCTTGTTCAAATTCAATTCGTTTGTAATGAGGATTGACACGGTACCGTTCGGCAAAATACTTGTTCTTTAGAATGCAAACACGTTTGTACTTTTCAGAGATATTTTTATTGAAAAGGTTCTCTAAAGGAAAAATGCCTGGTTGCCAACAGGGAATAAAGTTGTGCGCGATAAAACTGGAGATTCTCCGTCTGCTTAACTTGAAAATTGACTTTGCGAATTCATCAGGAGCTCTTTCGAGGTGAACAATACAGCAGTCTTCTGATTTGACCCACTTCATGGGAATAAGAGCTGCCGAAAGCGGATCGGTGGAAACAAATAGAGTCTTCTGCTTACAATAACGTCTAATCAAAAATCGATAAAAAAAAGAAAAATCAATTTTACCACGAGTGGTGATTGTGAGCGTCCCTAATATATTACAAAATCGTGAACCAGTCATTTGATGGACAACAGCAATGCCCTCTGGAAGATATTCGTTTAAAATTTCATATAGCCTCTTCGTACCGCACCGGCCTGTTGAGACAAAGATTAATTTTTTCACCACATTTCTCAATGGTAAATTATGAAAGATTTTAGTGCAGAAATCTATGAGACTTTGTGCGCTACAATAGCATCTTCAACATATGCTGTTAGAACTGTATCGGAGTACATAAAAGCAAAGCCCCCCAATGCCCTCATCCTGAGACATGATGTGGATAGGTTCCCTAAAGCGGCATATCGTATGGCCAAAGTTGAATCTACTCACGGTTTAAAAGCTACGTATTATTTTCGTTTTAACAAAAAGGTTTTAAACAAGAAAATTGTACGCGATATCAGTGAGATGGAGCATGAAATTGGATATCACTATGAGGTCTGCTCCACGGCTAAGGGAGACATGCAATACGCTGAAAAAATTGCACAAAGAGAACTGGCTGAACTTAGAAAAATTGTACCGGTTACCAGTGCCAGCATGCACGGACGCCCATTTTCTCGTTGGAATAATATAGACCTGTGGAAATATTTCCCTCGAGAGCACTTTGGACTAGTAGGAGAAGCGTACATGGATATTGATTATGATCAGGTAAAATATTTCTCGGATACTGGAAGAACATGGCATAGCTCAAAATATAATATCCGAGACCACGTCAATGAAACTAGAGAAGAAAAAAATGAAATTCTAAATACATACGATCTTATCGATGTGCTGAAAAAGGAGGAATATCGTTCAGTATGTATCTTGGTACACCCTGAAAGGTGGGCAAGCAATGTGGTCACGTGGAGTGCTTCCTGGTTGTCCGATACAATTGTCAACCAAGCTAAAATAGCCTTGTTACTAGCAAGGCGATTGAAACGATAATAAAATTGTCACTTAAGATTTTTATTTTCCTCCATATCAAACCACATGGCAAAAAGAATAAATTGAGAACAACTTATAAATGAAAACATCGTAGCAAGTGAACTTGTCGGTGGGAAATATCCGCTGATAAACTTGAAATAAACGATACGCACAAAAAGGATGACGGTTGCAATCCCAAAGAATACGCCGAGGGTATAAAAGAAGACAAGGGGATGGAAGTCACGAATGACATATTTCTGAAACATCCTCGCCCAGAAACCTTTCAGAAGTATCCATGGAATAGTAAATATGACTTTTTTTAATTTTATCCCAGACACTTCACCTACTTTGTAGACAGGCCTTGTCGACACGTCTTTTACTCTGAAATTTGCGATATTTAATTTGATAAGGATATCATTGGGCATTCCATAACGGGGATAAATAGTATCGAGATTAATTACTTTAAGAGCCTGTAGCGAGATAGCAGTATAACCGCTCTGTGAATCGGCTATATGCCAATAACCCGAGGCAATTTTTGTCAGGAGCGAGAGGAAGGAGTTGCCAAGGTAGCGATGCCTAGGGATCATCTCCCACGACTCCCCTCGAAACAATCTATTTCCCTTAGTGTAGTCATGGGTTCCTAAACAAATTGGCAGAACGATCCGTTCCAGGTCTTCAGGATCCATCTGGAAATCACCGGCCATGACGGCCGTCACATCCACTCCATGATCTCGTGCCCAGATGTATCCGGTCGATATCGCGGCCCCGACTCCTTTATTAATCTTGTGGCGCAAAAGAATAATTTTTTGATTATTTTCCGAGAGCTGCTGAACAATACGGACTGTTTCATCCGAGCTCACATCATCAACGACTATCATATAGTCGACAAAACCAGGCATTGTCTCAAGAACCTTGCCAATAAGCAATTCTTCGTTGTGTGCTGGAATAACCACAGCTATGGATTTTTCACGGAGCATAATGGTCTGGGTGAGAATAGAGGGAGCAATGAGATTGACTACATATCATCAGTCTTCAATGTGTGCAGGCTGAAGTTTTCAACCGAATAAGCAACGGTTGTTTGCTCATGAAAAAACGTAAGCATCTTGTGAAGATCATTTTCCTCCATCTGGTCAAGGCAATAGTGGGAAAACAAATCTTGTCTGATCAACAGGTGAGTGAAGCCACGGTCGGTAAGGTTATGCAAAACTGCTACCTCGTCAGGTGCATCCCTGCCCAACGAACAAATCATGCTTCTACCTGAATTCATATCAAATTTTACTGGGATGTCAAAATAATACCCTCTGTTGCCGAGAAATACAGCAAGAATTTTTGCTGATTCAGGTAAGTTCTTGTTGGCGTAATCAACTACCGGGTATTCCGGCCAAAATTGAGAAATATATGCTTCCCGACTGATCCTGCCTGAAAGATAATCAATAGGGGCTACGTGCTGCCAGTATTTGAACAAGTAGTTTAAATTGTACCCGAAGGAACATATCAGAAGAAAGAGAGTTAGCAATCCGGCTCGTTTTTCGTTGAATCTTCGAGCGAAGAATGTTTTGAGGCGATATAGACCAATAATTGCCAGGATTGAAATTAGAGGTAGTACAGGAACAATGTATCGTACCCGTATCACTCTTTGAATCATTGTGAACGTGACAAAAAGGACGATAAACCAGAAAGCGAACTTGATGAACATATTTTTCTGGTGGTCAGTTTTGGCTGGGTAAAAACAAAAAAGGGAAAAAATGAGGAGAAAGGGATTGAGCACCCCGTCAAAATATTGAGGATTGTTGTCTTGGCCTTGGAAAAAAATCCTGATTGGGAGCAGGAGGGTCTGCCAAAAAGGCTCATTATAGGCAATTTTCCTAATGAGAAACGGGTTCATGCCATCGGCTAACTGATTCGTACCGGTTCCGAAAACCCCTTGAAAGAGAGGGAATATCGGATTCCCCGTCCACACAATATTACGAACAAACCATGGAGCGACTACAAGAATAGAACAAGTTAGGAAAATTGCGATCGGAACACCCACGGATGACAGCTTTTCCTTTTCTTTTGAGGGCAGAAGGAAAGGAATAAAACAGGTAAGAAGAAAGATAACGATCAGCCCATTGTACTTCGCGCCGGCGGCAGCTCCTGCCAAAACACCGGCAAGAACCAGAAATCGGGTTTTGCGAAATTGACTCCATTTAAATAGAAAAAGAAAACTGGCGGTAGTAAAAAAAGTGAGGCCAAGATCTACATAAGCAGATGTGCTTAATTTAATAACGATTGGAGTAGTAATAAAAAAAAGTGCGGCTAGCATTGCTGCTTGGGTGTTTATCAGTGATCGAACAAGTCTGAAAACAAGGAGAGCCGTCAGGATACCGAACATCATGTGGAGTGCTTTACACCCGAATTCTGATCCCAATTTTAGAGAAAAGAGGTAAAGCAGTTCCAGATTCATCGGATAATAGGAGAATGTCAGATCAGGAGTCTCATACATTCCTCCATGATCAATATATAGCTTGGGTAACGCAAGATGATGGGTTAGTGCATCGCGACTGACTGGCGGGACAAGGTTCAGTATGGTAAGTGCAATAAGCAGGGCGAGAGCAAAAAGACTAAGAATCGCAATTCTGTAATATGGATGTGACAATGGGGTCAATGGGTTATCACCTTAGGGTTCCTTAAAAAATAGTGACAGGATCCTTGTTCCATTTCTTCAAGAAACCCTCGCCGTTTTTGATAGAACAAATCGCTAATTCCTCACGGCGTCGTCAAGTATGTGCTGGGGTATAAAGCCGGTATAAACTTGATCGTTTATTATATAAGACGGTGTGGCTGTGATTCGTTTTTTCATCCCGACAAGTATATCAAAGTTAAGTTGTTGTTTGATGTCAGAGGATTGAAGGGCCGCCGTCAAATCCTTGGCAGGGATATTGGTTTGTTCAGCCAGATATTTCGTGTTGAACGGAGATTTGCTTCTGCCAAGATGATAGAGTGCATCATTCATTTCCCAGAATTTGTTATGTTGCATAGCGTAAATCGCCAGCAAAGCCATTTTCCCTGAACCAACATGAAACGGAGTTGGTACGACGATGGGGTTAAATTCATGATCCATGGGATAATGGCGATGAACAAGACGGATTTTCTGTGGATACTGCTGAATTAATTGGCGAAGCATGGTATGCATTTTATAACATTGAAAACACTGATAGTCTGCAAATTCTTCGATAACTAGTGCAGGATCTTTCGCGCCCATCCATGGGTGCCCATTGGGAGTAACTCCTTGAGGGATATTTGCTTGAATGGCCGGAGGGGTGAGGCGCCAGTAGGGAGGTACAAGAATTTCAATGAGAAAAAACAGCGCTGCAATGACAATGATGGTAAAAGAATATTTCTTATTCGGGAGAGCGGTACGAAGTGATCTCAGTTTAGTTCGAAAAAGTGGTTTGATATCAAATCTTTTACAAATGAGCCAGCAAAGGAAGAGTAGAATAAAGTTTATTGCATAACTAGCGATACAGAGGATGCAGAATGAATGGATTTTTGTAGACGAGATGTATGCCAAAAGCAGTGATATAATGGTGTAGATAAGAGCGAGAAGCTGAAGCAGTTTCCATATTGGGAAAATGCGGCAATTTTCTTTTGAGAGTGGTAATAGCAAAAGAAAAAAAATGACGTATCCCAAAAGACCCCAATGAGCAACGGGAATACCGGCATAGACCGACCATGGGCTTTGAGCGACAGTATCGCAATTAATTGACCGAGAAATTGCACAAAAACTTGCGTAGGTCGGATCGGAAAAGTTGAGGTAATGTGTTCGAGTCAAATAGGCTGAAACGAGAATTCCAGCAAAGACAAGTAAGAGGCTGAGCGAATAATACCAGCTATAAGCAAGTTTGTGGGAAGGCCTGCTCATAAGGATAGATCAGCGATCAGTTCAGGTATCTTTGCTTGCAGAAAAGGGGTCAGTATGCCAGTTGACAGTGGAGTCGACCGAAATTTTTCATCGGTTGGTGCTTTGAGTGGACTGACCAAGTACGGAACGGGGAAACGCTTAAGAGCAAACTCTAATTCGTCGGCTGCTTGCTTCGTTATTTGTGCTCTGACTAAATTTTCAACAATCAATAATGACAAAAGTGCTGAATTACCACCTTTTGTTCGAGCTTGTCGGAAGAACCAGTCTGCCTGTCGATAGTGGCCGAGAAGACTCATGCTTTTGCCGATATTGAGCAAGATATCCTGTTTTCCCGGCGCTAGTCTCATCGCCTGACGGAAAGCAGGGAGTGCCTTTTCGGGTTGTCCGGTCCAGAGATAGAGGTGCCCGAGAGTCGTGTAGTAGTCGGGATGAATAAATCCTTCTTCAAGTATTTCTGAGGTTTCGGTCAGTGCTTGCTGAAAATCTCCTATCATAATCAACACTTTTATTCGATTATAACGAGCGAGAATATCTTCAGGTGCAAGTGCTAAAGATTTGTCAAAATATTCCAAAGCCTTGTCATATTCGCCGAGTAGAGAATGAATACTTGCCATATTGCCTAGTTGTGCAGCATCTAGTCGTTTTCGTGACATGGTCAGAGAAAGTGAATGCTCCGTCAGTTCTAGGGCTTTGCGGTAATTGTTTTCTGACCCTTGAAATTTCCCAAAAGCAAGTTGTATGGCTAAACTAGCGTATGGGCGAGACGAATTTGGAGCTTTGCTTAGAGCGTCTATCCAAAGAGTTTGTTCAGTGTTCCATGCCTTGTTCCGCGTATAGGTTGAGTGACCTAAAAAGATAAGTATTACAATTAAAAATATTACGAGCATACTGTCTATCAAGAAGTTCGCTGTTTTACGTTTAAAAAGGAAAACAATAAATTGTAATAGCGGTATGTAGAGAAAAAGAGACGGAAGGTAGTTTCGATGATCAAAAATCAACTCAAGCGGGAGAACTGTTGACTCTACTAAGTGGTTAATATAATAAAAAAGTATTGCAAGTGATAGAAAAGAGAATTTTTTCCATAATTTCAATGCAATTATGATAGCTGCAATATTAAATACGATTGATGTAAAAGTTGTAAATGGATTAAATAAAGATGTTGATAAAATAAAATCATATTCAATAGAAAAACGATAATGAGCTGGAAAAAGTAATTGTGAAAGATAGAAAACAAGAATTCGTTGTTCTGTTAATAGCCGCTCGATTAAGGTAAAAGGTCTGTTATGATAATAGTAAAAAATAAAATCAAAAAGTTCAGGACGTAAAGAAAATGCTCCAAGTATAGCTATTACAATAGCGACGAGAAAGGCTAAAGTAAGTTTATAAAATAGTTCTTTAGAGATAGAATGGTGAAAGAACAGTAATTCAAAAACTGGCAGTGTTAAAATAAATGCTGCTGCATTTTCCTTGGAAAATATAGCAAGAACGTAGAAAAAAGACGAAAAAAGATAGAGAAACGATTTTCCTGTTGGGTTGATTTCTAATCTTGCTTTTAGGTATAAATATAAGGAAAATAATGAGAATAAAGCAGCCAACGATGCCATGCGCTGGACAATGTATGTTACTGCTTGAATCTGGATCGGGTTCAAAGCCCAAAGTAGAGCGGCAAAAGCAGAAATGAAATAGACTTCACTTGTTGAATATTTACCTTTTAGTCTAGGGGTTTTGAAAAGTAGTTTGGTGGTTAAAAATAAGAGCCATGTAACAAGCAGATGTATAAGAAAATTTATTACATGATATCCAAAAACATTGTCTTGGCCAAAGTACCAGTTAATAGCGAAGGAGAAAGCTGATATAGGGCGATAAAGAGTTTTAGAACCAATCCGCCCATGTATTGCTTGGCTTATTTGTTCAATCGATAGATCTTCAATGTGAAGACTTTCGTTCTTTAATATTTGTGCTTTATCATCCAGTTGCCAGGACGAATGAAAGGAGTTTGAATAAGGAATAAAAAGAACTGTTAAAAATAAAAGCGCGAGTCGACAGTAGGAGGGAGGTGTTAATGATTGTTTGATAATTGACATAGAAAAACTGGAGAGGGTATTTCCCCCTCCAGTATTAAAGCTAAGTATAAAATCTGTGTGTTTTACTGTTGGCGCATTGTCTTCTGATAGTATTGGCTAGCAGATACCCAACCGTCGGGATTGGTTCCAACTTCAGCAGCTTGCATATAATCTTGCGGGCAACGTCCAGACAAATCTGTTACGGTGATAGTAATAACGGTGTTAGGCGCAGACGCTGATACGGTGAAAGAGTTTACAGACGGAATAAATGAAGAAGCATACGCTTTGTATGTGCCATCATCTATTGCAGTATGATTTGGAATTGAAAAATAATCAGCGATTGAAGCTGAAATGTTGTTAGCGTCCGACTCGGCGCGAGAACAGAACGACTTGTTCCTGTAAGCGATGAAGTTCGGAATGGCGATAGCTGCCAGGATGCCGATGATCGCGATAACGATCATCAACTCGATCAGGGTGAAGCCTTTTTCGTTGTGGTTGATTCTCAGTTTGTTCATGGTGTTTCCTCCCAGAAACATGGTTGTTAGACATATGCCTTATCGGTGGCACAGATTCGTTGCTGTTGTACTAGCAAAGTTAGTGCCAGGTGGTAAGAAACCTTTCTGTTGTTACTGATCTTACCGTTATTGCAAATAGATATCGGTTCAAGAAGCTACTTTAAGGAGAGGTGGTCGTCAATAAAAAAAATGGTTGATCCCCGTCTCTGAACAATTTCTGACGCAGAGCTGCCACTGTGGTGACAAAAAATGTCACGATTGGGTCGGCAATTACGAAGCATGGTAACCGGCTTGTTTGGAGCTGCCTGAGGGATCGTCTCATATACATGAAACCATGTACAATATTTAGGAATTGTGTAAATATGACAAAATGTGCTGTACACTGCTGAACGGACGATCGGGCCGATCAGTGTTGCCGTTCGCTCACGACCGGCCCCGAGGGCTGAAGGTTCTGTCTCTTTATCACAGTTGGATCTGGTGATCTTATGATTTACTGCTCAGGGCGAGTTACCGAAGAATGCGGCTCTCCGGACTGACACTATCCATTACGGTAACGTTCGTGCTGGTGCTCTGCGGTTCGCTGGCGCTGGGGCTCTTTGTCACCGTTGTATTCTGGCAGCGAAGTCTCATGCATGCCGAGGAAGCACGGGTACAGTTCGCACTTTCTCAAATATCTCGTGACCTGGAGGCGGAGAGTAGGCAGGGTGAACCTGTAAGCGTTGAGAGGTTGCAACGGTTCGTTGCTGACGAGGCGCTTCTTCTTGACGGGTTGTCGTATTACGATGGAAAGAAATGCATCAGTTTTCCCGGCCCCGGTTGCGATACCGCTGTTGAGCGGGTTGTCCGCAGCTGTGCCCTCACCCAGCAAAACAGCTGCGTTTCTCGAGATAGCATCTGGGCGGCCGTATCGCCCGGAATCAAGACGCTTGTTGTTGCCCGGCCGATTGACTTGGGTGGGGGAGTGGGAGGTTCGCTTGCCGCTGTCGTTGAAATGGCGCCGATTTATTCCTCCTTCCGCCGTGAGATCAAGATGGTTGGTGCTTATGTGGCCATAAACATCGTCATTTTTACCGTTATCGGGCTCTATCGTATGATCAGCCTGGTGGTCAGGCCGATCGAACGCATGGTCAAGGTGTCCGAGTCCTACTCGGTTGCCGAGGGAGCTCGCTTCAGCGGGATCGATACCGGCAGTGAATTCAGCCGTCTGTCCATGGCGTTGAATTCCATGCTGCTGCGCATCGAACTGGATCGGGAGGAGTTGCGCCGTACCGTCTCCTCGTTGGCCCGGGCCAACGAAGAACTGCGCAAGACACAGCGGGAAATGGTGCAGGCGGAAAAATATGCGGCGGTGGGGCGGTTGTCCGCCGGCCTTGCCCATGAAATCGGCAATCCGCTCGGTATTGTTCAGGGGTATGTTGAGTTGTTGAGTCAGGCCGATCTGCCGATCGAGGATCGCCAGCAGTTTGGTGAACGGGCTCTTGGAGAATTAGGGCGCATCGATAGGCTGATTCGCCGGCTGCTCGATTTTGCCCGGACCCGGCCGCGCCGTAAGGAGCTGTTTGTCGTACAGAAGGTTTTCGATGAGTTGCAGGATATGTTTTCTGCCCAGGCGGGCCGGCTTGGCATCGAGTTGACCGTCAAGACCGGGAACGAGGTGCACGTGCTCGGTGATCGCGACGGCATTAAACAGGTATTGCTCAATTGCCTGCTCAACAGCTTTGACGCGGTTGAGGCGGCAGGCCTGGGGGGGGGTGGGCAGGTGACGGTCTCCGCCTCTATCGAAGCGGGCGAAGATGGCGGCGGGTATATCTCTATTACAATAAGTGACACTGGCCTCGGGCTCGATGCCGATGAGGCGCCGCTGCTGTTCGAGCCTTTCTACACCACCAAGGGGCCCGGCAAAGGGACTGGGCTTGGGTTGTCGGTGTCCCGGGCCATTATCGAAGCGCATGGCGGGTCGATGGATCTGACCGGAGAAAAGGGAACCGGGGCCCAGGTTATTATCGAGTTGCCCGTTGCGGGCGACGTCGAACATCAGCCAGGAGATTCCAGTGACGGAGCGGCAACACCTTCTCGTCATTGACGACGAGGAGAACATGTGCCATGTCCTCAAGGTTCTCCTCGAGCGGCATGGCTACCGGGTTACGACTGAAACGGCCGCTGAGCGAGCCCTGGCGCTGCTCGAAGGCGAGACATTTTCATTTATCCTCTGCGATGTGCGGATGCCCGGCATGGATGGCCTTTCGTTTATCAAAAAGGCTGGTGAACGGTTGCACGACTGCCCGGTGATCATGATGTCTGCGTACGGCAGCGTTGAGAGTGCGATCGAGGCCATGAAGGCTGGCGCCTATGACTTCATTTCCAAACCGTTTAAGACCGACGAGGTGCTCCTGGCCCTGAAAAAGGCGGAAGAGCGGGAACAACTCAAGCGGGAAAATGTCACGCTGCGTAAGCAGATTGCCGAAATCAGCGGAGGTCTGCGCTTCGGCTCGATGGTTGCCGCCAGTCACCTGATGGCGGAGTTGTTCGAGGTGGCTGAACGAATAGCTCACTATAATACAACGGTGCTGATCAGCGGGGAGTCCGGCACCGGGAAGGAACTCATCGCGCGCGGCATTCACAGGGCCTCTCCTCGTCGTGACAAGCCCTTTGTTGCTGTCAATTGTGGCAGTATTCCTGCAAATCTGCTGGAGAGTGAACTCTTCGGTCACGTGAAAGGGGCATTTACCGGGGCCGATACGGAACGAAAGGGGCTGTTTCGCGAGGCCGACGGTGCGACCCTGTTTCTCGATGAAATCGGTGAGTTGCCTCAGCCGATGCAGGTGAAGTTATTGCGCGTGCTGCAGGAACAGGAGGTTCGTCCGGTGGGGTCCGGCAAAACGGTCAAGGTGGATGTCCGGGTACTGGCCGCCACGGCGCGCCATCTCGAAGAGCAGGTTGGCGATGGTGCCTTTCGAGAAGACCTCTATTATCGACTTAATGTTATGCCCCTGACGGTGCCGCCCTTACGTGACCGGAAAGAAGACATACCGCCTCTCTGTCTTCATTTTATTAAAAAATTTAATACCAGTCTCGATGTGCAGGTTAAGGGGATCAGGCCGGCCGCGTTGACCCGTCTGCTCGACTATCGCTGGCCCGGTAACGTGAGGGAACTCGAGAATATCCTGCAGCGCGCCATGGTCCTCACGCAAAGCGGTTATATCGAGGAAGAACATGTACCTAAACCGGTGACAAAAAATGTCACCGCTGATGTTTGCCACGTTGATTCCTGCCGGATCGAAATGACTGACGGCAACCTCTCTATCAAGCAGGCGCAACGGCAGATGGAAGCGCGTATGATAATGCTGGCTCTGGCTCGATGCGCCGGCAATAAAAGCAAAGCGGCAACCCTACTGGACCTCAGCTACCCCTCTCTGTTGAGCAAGATCAAGCAGTACGGTTTGGAACCGTAGCGCGATTCCTGTTTTTACGATGGGCTGTCTCCACCGTGTGAACGGCAGCTATTAAAAAAGTTAACAGGGAGTGGAGCACACGCGAAAAAGCTCGTGCGCTTTGTGTGGCAAATCTTTTCATGTCAGTTAATTAGGGTTCATTGGAGGCAACTGGAGAAGATCTTGCATTAATCCATTGGGACAAAACAGGCTCATTTCATTGGCTACAGGAGTGTCACGCTATGAAGCCCGGTACAAATGATAAGAGATTGCGTCGGAAGAGAAACGGATTCACCCTGCTTGAGGTGATGATTGCCATGGGAATATTTTCCATCGGCATTCTTGCGGTTATTGGTGCCCAGCACCTGGTGGTGCAAGGTAATGCCGGCGGGAATGTGGTAACCGAGCAGTTGATGCTCGCGCAGCGCACCATGGAACGGTTGAAAAATGATCCTGATCCGACGACTCTATCCTCCGGCACCGATGCCAATGTCGATGCAAATGGCGACCCGGGTGGTCCCTATACTGTTTCACGTCGGGTAACCAACGCCCTGAGCAGTACTTCAAGCAGGGTTATAGAGGTTACCGTCACCAAACAGGGGCCGCACGGACATCCCTTAACCATCCGATCTGTAACGCATGGGAACGGCGTATGAAACGGTACTCCAAAACATTCTCGATCACGGGGTGCAATGGCGGCTTTTCGCTCATCGAATTGATGGTGGCGATCGCTATTGTCGGTATTGTACTTGTCTCCCTGTCCGCCGTGTTTGAACGTTCCGGCAGGCTTTATACCACGCAGAATGTTAGTGCGGCGTTGCAGGAGGAAGTTCGCGCCGCCGTGGAGATTATCGCCCGGGAGGCGCGAATGGCCGGTTTCGATCCGCTGAAGACCGGTGATTTTGAATTAAAGACGGCAACATCGACCCATCTTCGCTTTACTACAGACCTCAATGAGGACGGAGCGGTGGCAACCACCGGTTTTCCAACCTGTGAACGCTTATCGTTCAGGTATTCCGCCGCGCAACAGGCCCTGCAGATTGTCTGTAACGAGGGCGGGGCTGGCCAGGACATTCAGATCCTGATCGGCAATTCGGATACGTTGGTGACCGCTGTCGATTTTGCGTATCGGGATAACGATGGCAATCCGACCTCCTTTGTCAATCAGATCCGCAGCATGGTCATTACGCTGACTGCTCAAGCGCCGGCGGGAAGAACCGGAATGATAGAGCGAAGCTACAGCACTTGGGTGGATTTCAGGAACATGGCGTCCAATGCAGCATACAATTGAGAAAATGGTGAAAAGGTACTCGAGCAGCAGGAGAGATATGATGAATACGTGGAGATGGGGCGGATGCATGCCCACTGCGCTCAATCAAACCGGGGCGGTTCTCGTCGTTGCGCTGATGATGCTGGTTATCCTCTCGATCATGGGCGGTTTCGCCCTGACCATCAGCTCGATCGAGCGACGGGTGACCAACAATAGCGAGGTATTTCAGCATAATTTTTACGCGGCGGAAGCGGTAACTCTGGAAGCGGCGACAACGATTTTTGAGGAAAATGATGATGATCTGAACCCCCCGAGCGGTGCACCGCCTGCTTATAACTGGCTCAAACTCGACGACCCGGCCATCGATCTGACGCAATCCTCGCAGTGGCCAAGTGCTCTCATTGCGCCGGAGGAAACCACCTTGACAGAAGGGCTAAGCCCTTTTGCCGACATTACTCCTCCAGGTTATGCTTCTGATACCACATCTGCCGGTGATCGCATCTGGTACGCCGCCATCGACAACGGCACCTGCGGGGCCTGGACCGGCTCCGGCGGGTCCTTGACCGGAGGTCCGGGTGCACCGCAGGAGCGGTGTTATGACGTCTATGGCATGTACGATGTCAAGCGCGGGGCCGGCAAGACGTATAATGGTCGTATGATGATGACCATCGGATATAAGAAAGTCCTGTACAACTAAATGGACGGAACGAGTGATCGAACGGAAAGCATGTTTTCTGGTGGCTCGAGTGCAACATGTCACTTCACTGCGGTTCGTGCAGTGAAGGGAAACGGCAGCTTAGCTGAGGTAATGATGATGAAAAAAAGCGTCACAACGCGAGTATTCTTCTGGGCATCGCTTTTCGGAATGCTCAGTCTTGCCGGCAGCGCCTGGGCGGCGGACTACACGGTCAATATCGACAGTCCGGCAGCAGCCGAAGGAGGCGCCGCGACAGCCGGTACGCTTCTTTTCACCGTGACGCTTGACCAGGCGGTTGTCCTGGGATCTGGCGAGCAGGTAGAGGTCTCCTGGGTGACGACCGATGGCTCGGCTACGCTTGCGGATGGAGATTACGCAAGCCAGAGCGGTGTGCTCGAGTTCAGCGAGGGGGAGATATCCCACAGCTTTACGGTGGACATCAGCGGCGATAATGCGCGGGAATCGGATGAGACTATCGGCATTACACTATCCAGCGTCTGCTCGATCAATCCCGGTTCATGTTCGATCAACCCGGCAAGCATGACGGCTGCGACGGGTACTATCGTCAACGATGATCACGATATCACCGTATCGGCACCTCCCGATCAGGTCGAGGAATCGAGTCCTTACACTTTCGTCGTCGAAGTCGTTCCTCCGGTAACCGGGGGAGAAACCGTTGCAATTTCCTATGACATTTCCGACGGTGTCGCGCCGTCCGCCAATTCCGGCAGCGACTATACCGATCAGAGCGGTACACTTACATTCATCAGTGGAGACAGTGGGCCGAAACTGGTTGAGGTCGGTATCGTCGATGATGCGTTTTACGAAGAGGCGGAAAACTTTGTTTTCGAACTGCACACTCCATCAGAAACCGTTGACAGCTACCCTGCCTCCACCGCGGGGCTGATCACCAACACCGATTATTACTCCATCTCGATTGCCGCGGTCGCCTCTCCGGTGGCCGAGGAAGCCGGCAATGCCCAGTTCGAGATTACTGTTACCCCTGCCATCCAGGGCAGTGATACGGTTTCCGTCCAGTACCAGACCGCCGATGGGACAGCTGTGGCCGGTTCGGACTATACGGCGACCAGCGATACGATGACGCTGTCTGCGGCCACCAATCCGCAGACCTTTTCCGTGCCGATTCTCGATGATGGTATACAGGAGACAGACGAGTCATTTTCGGTGCCCCTGAGCAGCCCGAGCAGCAATAGCGGTATTGGTACCGGCAGTGCGTCGGTGACGATCAGCGACAGCGATTACAGCATCTCGATTGCTGATGAAACCGTTAGTGAAGATGACGGGACTGTAACGTTTACCGTCTCTCTCGATCGGGCGGTATCAAGCGGGCAGGTGACCGTAGAATATGCCACGCAAAGCGACACAGCAATTGCCGGTAGCGATTTTGATGCTGCCAGCGGAACGGTTACCATTGCCGCATCTGCCGCTTCCCAGACCTTTACCGTAAACCTGATCGACGACAACGTGGTCGAGGGATCCGAACAGTTCCAGGTACTGCTGAGCAATCCTTCCGGCAATGCCTCGATGGCCGACAGCGAGGCGAATTGTGCCATTACCAATGACGACCATACCGTCACGGTTACGGCCGTGGCTAGCCAGCCGGAAGAGACGTCCCCCTACGTTTTTACCGTGGCGGTGAATCCGCCGATTACCGGAGGAGAAACGGTAAGCATAACGTATGATATAGCAGATGGTGCATCGCCTTCAGCCACCGCCGGCAGCGACTATGTCGACCAGATCGGCACGCTGACCTTTACCAGCGCGGACCCCGGGCCGCATATGGTCAACGTCGTCATTATCGATGATCCGGCTACCAATAACGCCTACTGGGAGGAGGACGAGAATTTCGATTTCGCCCTGAGCAGTCCGTCCGCCAACATTGAGACCTTTCCCGTCGAGACTACCGGAGTCATCACCAACACCGACTTTTATACGATCACGATCGGTGCGGTGGCGGCCTCTGTCGATGAGGAAGACGGCTCGGCAGATTTTCAGGTTATTGTCTCCCCGACAATCCGTGGTTCGGACCAGATAACCGTTAATTATGAGACCTTCCCCGGAACTGCGCTTGCCAGTGACGACTATACCCATCAGAGTGGTATATTAACCTTCACCAGCAGCGGTCTCAANNCAACCCTCAGACAATAACGGTACCGATCCTTGACGACGGCGCCCAGGAACCGGACGAGACCTTTTCCGTCGATCTTTCCAATCCAAGCATCAACAGCACCATCGCCACCGGCAGTGCTTCGGTCACCATCGTCGATTCCGATTACACGATTTCAATTGCCAACACCAGCGCGACCGAGGGAGCCCCCTCGGCAACATTTACCGTCTCGCTCGATCGCTCGGTTGATCCCGGCGAACAGGTGACTGTTGAGTTCGCTACGCAGGATGGTACCGCTGTTGAACCTGGTGATTACGCATCGACAACCGGTACCGTAACCTTTGATCCCGGGGATGCGACCGAGACGATTACCGTTCCGATTCAGGACGATGCCGTCGCCGAAACGCTCGAGACCTTCCAGGTGGTTCTGACCAATGAGTCGGGGAATGCATCGATCTCCGATGCGGTTGGTGACTGCAACATTTCCGACGACGATTTTACGGTTGCGGTATTTGCAGATATTACGGTGAATGAGGATGTGGGAACGGCCCAGTTGACGCTCCGTCTCAATCGCATGGTACCGACAGGTGACTCGGTAACGTTTGACCTTGGCGTGATGTCCGGATCGACGGCGATTTTTGGCGTCGACTTTCTCGCGCCACCGGCTTCCATCGCGATTCCGGCCGGGCAGATACAAGCAACGATTGATATTCCCATCGTCAATGACGGAGAAGTCGAACTTCCCGAAACCATTATCGTTGCGGCCACACCGACATCCGGCAACGTTATTTTCTCCGGTGCGACGGTACCGGACAATACCGCTATCGTCACCATTGGCGTCGATGACCGGTATGGCGTTTCCGTGAATGATGTCACCCTGCTTGAAGGGGATGGCGACGCCATCTTTACCGTTTCCCTTGATCGTCTCCTGGAAGCGGATGATGACGGCTTGCAAGTGAATTACGAAACGGCCGACGACACGGCTACGAGCCCCGATGACTATATCCATCAGAACGATCACGTTGTTTTTACTGGTGGAACTGATACGGTCACGTTTGTCGTCCCGGTCATCGATGACGTCATCGACGAAGGCGCCCTGGAGACCTTTCTGGTGAACCTGAGCGCAGTATCGCCCTATGCGGAGATCATCACCTTTCTTGATCCGCAAGGCGTCGGCACCATCCAGGATACCGAATATATTATTACCCCGAGCTGGACCCAGGGGGGCACGGTAACACTGGAATCGCCCGCCGGCACTGCCGTCGCCATCAGCAACGGCGCAGCTGTGGGTATCGAGGACAATACGCCGGCGATCTTTACCGTCGTAGCGGATTACGAGATTACGCAGGTCCTTGTTGACGGAGTCGCTCCGTCGTCGTTAGGCTACATCGCCGTGACGGTCAGCACGCCCGCTTATCATACCTATGAGTTCCTCAGTACGACGCCGCAGGGCAACCACACGATATCGGTACAATTCGATCACCGTGTTCAGTATACGGCCACCGGTCCCGGTACGATAACCGATCCCGGCGGCCTATCGGTCCATGACGGTGGTCCGCTGGACTACATCGCAGATCACAACTCGAGTCCGACATTTCTGATAGAGGCCGACTCCGGCTCCTGTGTTACCGATTTGCTGGTAGATGGTTCCCGAAGGGGGGCGTTTAACGGATCGAATAACTGGGAGGATGACAGTTACACATTTTCGGGCATTACCACTGATCATACGCTTGAAGCGGAGTTTGGCTCCGCTGAAATTACCGTTGTGCTCGGGGCAGATGACGGGGCTACCGGTACCGCTGAGGACCTTATCATTCAGAATCCGGCAAACGGCAGTGGCTGGCGCGCGTATGTTACCGATTCCTCATACAGTGGCGGCACCTTGATTAGAGAAGGAGATCATGGAGATTCGTTTGTCATCCCTGATGATATTCCTACAGCCATACCCTGCAATACCCGCTATATCCTTATCAGATTCCTCGACGCTGACGGCTGGCTGAAGCCTGACGACGTGCAACTCGACCTGATGAACCAATTTGAAGACCAGGTCGTCGAAGGGCTCTACGATGCCAATTCGCATGTTTTGCAGCTTGTCTTCGACAACGGCTCGATTACGGCGAACCCGATCGGTGAGCCGGCGGTCGGTGCTAATCGCTACTATTACCAGAGCGATACAGACGTGACGCTGGTTGCCGTGCCTGATGCGGGGTGGTATTTCCACGGCTGGGAGCAAGATGCATCCGGTACCACCAGCCCGATGACTATCACGATGAATCAGGACAAGGTTGTCGAGGCGGTCTTTGTCCAAGGGTGTGCCGATAACGATCTTGACGGTTACCGAGTCGATCCCGGCGACGGCAGTTGCGACCCCGGACCGCTCGTCGACTGCAATGACAGTAATGCTTCCATCAATCCTGGTGCAACCGAAATCTGCGGCGACGGTATCGATCAGGATTGCTCGGGCGGGGATCTTGCCTGCTCCGGAGATGATTCCGATGACGACAATGACGGCTATACCGAAAACCAGGGTGACTGTAATGATGGTGATCCCCTTATCAGGCCGGGGGCCGAAGATATTCCTGGTAACGGCATAGACGAGGATTGTTTTGACGGAGATCGGCAGATCGGCAGTGAAGTCGTCTGTGTTGCGCCATCGGACATCCCGGCCAACGCGTCCCGGAAACCTGCGCCTCCGTTGCTCATGTTCCTGCTTGACGATTCGGGCAGTATGGATTGGGAGTTCATGACGGATGCTGATAACCAACTTTATTCAAGCCGATACTATGTCTACTACTCTCACGAAGAATCGAGGAACTACGGCGATTACAGCCTGACATCGACGCAACGTAGGGAGTGGCTGAGTCAATGGTCGGGGCACAACCGAATTTTCTTCAACCCGGATGTAACCTACGACCCATGGCCGATGTGGGAAGATGTTGTAGCCAGTGTTCCTGCAGGCGAGTATGACGGCAGTGAGCAGATGGCTATCCGAACCCACGAGAACAGCTATGATGCTGATAACACGACATTTCCCGATATCGCCTTCCCCGACGGTTTTACTCATGCCGATATGGACTGGCCGCGGAACAATACGCTCGACAGTGATGACGGCCACTCCTGGTCCTATATCGCAGACGATGGTACACCAAATCGACATGTTTTCGAGCTCAATGCCGAATACTTCAATGTCCAGGCAGGTGGCGAAGGGCAACAGGTTATCGTCACACGCGACGAATTCAGTTCACCGGCAGACGGTGACACCCGGGCGGATGCGATCGGCTTGTCGGTCCGGAACGACCTGCAGTTGAATGTCCGCCATTCTTATAACTGGTACGTTTCCAATCCGGGATATCAGCCTGAGATTATATTTGATAATCAGGATGGTGCAGATGTGTACTGGGAGACGGACAACTGGTATGAATCAGGTGGGGATAATTACTGGGAATGGCAATACGGTTTACATTTTACCGATAATGTTGGTGAGTCGGCTGGATGGCGGCTTAACCTGACTGCTGGTGAAGCCGCTAACTGTGCAGCCGCCGGTGGATGTTATGTCTACGCGTGGGTTGATGATTGGTACAACAGTGATGCTAACGCAAAGTATACCATCTACTCGTATGATACCGGCGGCAACCTGATTTCCGAGGACGTCCGTGCCAATCAACGACCCGATCCCGATTATGACGGCACGAACGAAGGACCCCAGTGGATTCTGCTTTCCAGTGACAGATACAATTTTATAGAGCAGAACCCGTCCCAGGTAAGTGTTAAGAATGCTCATTATTACGTCTGGCACGATGAGAACGGCAATGATGAACGGGATCTTGGCGAGATTTACCTGATCAACATCCCCGGTGAGGGGCACTCGGTTGGGAATTACAGCCTTGAGTATTATCGATTCAATGATCTTAACGGTGACGATCGGATCGATGATGGCGAACTGATCGAGCTGACGGATCCGGCGGACTACGCGCCGGTAAAGCCGGTCCGCTATGATGAGACCGGTACTGAAATTACCGACGATGCCGAGCTTGCCTATATCGTCCGGCAGAATTTTGCCGACTGGTACTCGTTCTATCGGCGGCGTATCCTGACTGCCAAGGCGGCGGTGGGGTTGACCGTTGCCGACATGGAACGGGTGGAACTCGGGCTGCACACCATCAATCGCAGTTACTCAGAGCCTCTGGAGTACATGGTCACTGCTGAGAGTGCCGAAAAGATCGCCTATCTGAAAACGCTCTACAATGTCAATGCGAGCGGTTCGACCTATCTCCGGCGTGGGCTCAACGATGTCGGCAGATACTTCGAGGAGACAGACAATAATGATTATTGGAACCTGAGAACATCAGACGGTCTGCCCAGCGGAGACAATTCCGTATTTTGGGACGCGACCGTCGATGACGATGCGGATGATATCGATGACAGCGGCGGCGAGTGTCAGCGCGCCTATGTCATTGCCATGACCGATGGTTATTACAACGATGATTTTACGATCAGCAACCGGGACGGGAGTTCTGTCTATGCCCTGACAGATAGTGTGGCCAATACAGTGGCCGATATCGCCCACCGCTGGTACCACACCGATATGGACACAGGGCTTGATAATAATGTCCCGGCGAAAGGGTTTGACGACGCGCCGCACCAGCACATGACGACGTTTGGTGTTTCGTTCGGCGTATTCGGTCAGTTTGACCCGGATCTGTATCCCGACTGTCTGCCCGCCTGCACGACACCGGGTAGCGATGGCTGCCCCGATCTGCAGGACCTGGGGAAAGTTGACGACTGTATTATAAACGGTGACGGAGACCCCGAGTGCCGCACCTGTACCAGGGATTCCGGAGGAACGATTAACTGTTCATCGGACCGGACGGTAGGACCGTTCGATAATATGTGTCCCGACTGGCACGGCTGGATCGGCGAGGAAAATCCGAGAACGGTGGATGACCTCTACCACGCCAGCGTCAATGGTCGCGGTAAATTCCTCAACGCTGCCGACCCGGCGGAACTCGTGCAGTCGATGAAGGCGATCAAGGATCTGATCGAGGAGACAGAGGGAACCGCGGCGGCAGTCTCCATCAATGCCAACAAGGTGGAAACCAATACCTTGCTTTTCCAGACATCCTATGACTCGGGTGACTGGAGCGGCGACATCCAGGCGAAATGCCTTGATATCTGGGGTAATATCGCACCCTGTGACCGGGTGGAGTGCTCGAGCACGTGCGATGCTTCCTACGAGAGTTGCATTGCACTCTGCACGATTGGCGATATCGATTGCGAAGAGGTATGCCTGACGGCACGAACCAACTGCTATACGACGAACAATTGCGAGGATTACCAGACATGTTCGGCGGCGCACACCGGTTGTGTCGATGCATGCGATAACGATTCCGCCTGCATTTCCTTGTGTGACGATGCTCAGTCGGTCTGTCTCGACGATCCGCCGGAAGTTAAGTGGTCGGCGGCTGAGGAAGTCGATAGCATGGGCTGGTCTACCCGCAGGATTATTACGGCAACCGCTTCCGGTCAGGGTGTGCCGTTCCGCTGGGGTGATGCGCTCGATTCCACCATGGATGGCCTGACCGCTGCGATGAAAGTGCAGCTGGACGGAGATGAGTTCGTGCTCAATTATCTGCGGGGCGATCACAGTTGCGAGGAAAACACCACGACCGGCTGTACCAGGGGGTTCAGAAACAGGTCAAGCTCGCTCGGTGATTTCATTAACGCAGAGCCCCACTATTACCAGAACAGCGCCTACAACATCGACTGGGTCATCGCCGGTGCCAACGACGGTATCCTGCATGTGTTTAACGGTGAAACCGGTGCGGAACTCTTCGGCTACGTTCCGAACATGGTGTTCGGCAACCTGATCGAGTTGACCGAACCCGGTTATAACGATTCGCACGTGGTCTTTGTCGATGGCTATACGACCATCTCCGAACTGGATAATGCCAGTTTGTTGGTCGGTGGTTTGGGCAAGGGCGGCAAGGGATACTACGGCCTTAACCTGCGTGCGGCCAAGTCGGCTTTAACGGCGGGAACGCTGGAGGCATCGGCCGGGTCGATCATCAAGTGGGAACTGAATACAACAACCCCGAACACCATCGCCAACGCGGCCGATGCAACGGTGTTGAGCAGCCACCTGGGCTACAGCTTCTCCCGACCGCAGATTATCAATTCCAACGACCCGAGCGCGGAGAAGCTGCTCGTGTTCGGTAATGGCTACGACAGCGCTTCCGGCCATGCCGTCCTGTTCCTGGTCGGACTCGATGCCGACGGCGAAATCGTCTGGACCCACCATATCGACACGGGGGTCGGGGACAGCGGACCGGATAACTGCAATGGCCTCTCCTCTCCGGCCATTATCTTCCCGCAGGGGGATGGCCTGAACGATTATATCTTTGCCGGCGATCTACTCGGTAATATGTGGAAGTTTGATATCAGTGATCCGGATCGGGCCAACTGGGGGGTCTATTTTGCCGACCCGGTCAGCGGCGATCCGAAACCGCTGTTCTCCGCGAAAAGCAATGCCGGCTATCGCCAGCCGATCACCATGCAACCGGACGTGACGACAACCTGCGTCTTCAACACCGAGGGCTATCTCGTCGCGTTCGGGACCGGCCGACTGCTCGATCCGGATGTGGACATCATGGACCTCTCGATCCAGACCATGTACGGTATCTGGGATTGGTCGGCGGAGTGGGAGGTTCAGGGAGCCGATCCGACGACCACCTATCTCGGCGACTTCCAGCCGAAATCAACGGCAGTGACATCCTCCTGCCTGGGATCGTGTTCCGCGATCCAGACGCAATGCGTATTCGATTGTTTCGGCAACGCTGAGTGCGAGTTGGAGTGCTCCGAAGAAAATATGAGCTGCGTGGATAATTGCAGTTCGGTGAGAAACCTCTCCAACATGTCGACGATCGTCGGCGGCGGCAATGCCCCGTATGTAGCCCTGCTGCAGCAGCGGCAGATCTCGGTGAACGGGCTTGTCTACAATACCGATGGTTCTCTGCAGAGTCAGGAGTACGGAGAGACGAACCTGAACGCGGTAGACCAGGTCGTCCGCACCATGTCCGACTATGAAATGGAGTGGTTCCTGCCGTCCGCGACAGCAGCATTTGCAGCGGAAACGAACAAGACCATCCATCATGTGGGCTGGTATTTCGATCTGCCGGCAAATGGTGAGCGTGCGACAAAAGACGTCCTTATCGCCGCCGGCAAGCTGATCTTTACTACGTCCACTCCGGCGGACGACCCCTGTACCGGCGGCGGCACATCGAGTATCTGGACGGTTGAGGTGTGCAGCGGCGGCAGAACTTCCTACGCGTACATGGATCTCAACAACGACGGAGTTATCGACGAGAACGATTATATCAATATTGGCACGGATGCCGACCCCATCTGGGTTGCTCCCAGTGCGGTCAACGTCGCAGGGATCAGCCCGCAGCCGACCCTGGCCGAAGTGAGTCGGGGGCTCGACCGCCTTTACGCCCCTGGCCTCGGCGGTGGACCCACTGGCGGACCCACTGGCGGACCTACTGGCGGCGGCATGGGCCACGGCGGCTACGGGATCCCCATTCTCCACTGGCGTGAATTGAATTGGCAATAAGGGGTTGAAACGTTCTTCATAAGGAGGTTGTGCAGATGGGGAACAAGATCATGAGAATAGTACTGGGAATCGCGGCTCTCTGCTGCGCTGTCGTGCTGGCAGGATCTCCGGCGATCAGCGAACCGCGTTACGATCTCCACAACGACCTGGTGGCCTACAGTGCCATCGAGCGCCAGGGGAGACTGGATCTCATCACGCCGGGTAGTGCTGAGCGGCCTGCATCGGTTACCATCGACGATCGGTCCTTTGCACTTGACGAGGACTGCATCTTTCGGAACAGTTATGGTGGCAGAACGTCGCTCGACGCGTTCGAGACCGGCATGAACGTCGGTTATTTCGTCGTTGATGATAAGACGATCACCAAGATGTGGCACGACGCGGAACAGGAAACAGGCAGTGACCAGCCGCCTCCGGAACTCACTCCCGATTCTTCCGGATCGGCGGGAGACGAAATCAGGTTTGAAGACGGCGTGTGGCGAAACTAATCTGCTTTAGCAACCAGGTGCCTTTTATGACGAGGTCTGAAAACAAACGTGAAGCGTCAGGTTTCACGCTGATCGAGGTTTGTGTTACCGTCGGGATAATCGGGATATTGGCGTTAATCGCCATTCCCAATATGATTGGTTGGCGGGCGGAGAGGCAACTACAGGGTGCCGCACGGGAGTTCTACGGCAATCTGCAACACGGGCGATTTACCGCGATCAGGGAGGCAGTAAATGTGTCGATGACCATCAATTCGCCCAGCGGAGATTATCGGATATTTATCGATCCGAACCAGAACTACACCGTTGATGCCGGTGAACAGGTCCTGAGAGATGTGACAACGCCGTCTCAGGTGTCGGTTGACGCGACAAATCTTAATACAAATCGTATACAGTTCGACAGTCGGGGAATGGTGGCAGGGCCGATAAGCTTAAATGAGCGATTAGAGTTCTTTAACAGTAGAGGAGACCGGGTAACTGTCAGATTCAACCCCGTCGGAAGAATGTGGATTGAGATGTAACTACCGTATAAAGTGTTTTATTGGCGCGATCTCGGAAGCAACTGAGATCGCGCTTTTTTTGTGCATCCCCGGATATCCATAAAATAATTTTTCACCCGACGGAGACCATAATCAGAAATTTGTCAGATCAGCACCGTAGGATTGGGGAAAACTCGTCACTTTCTTACAAGGAGCTGATCGATGAAACACCAAACCGGCATTACCCTGATGGAGGTCGCCACTGCTGTCAGTATCCTGGCTGTTCTTACCCTGATTGCGACCCCGCCGCTGCTCGCCTGGAAGAAGAATGCCGAGTTGCGGGGAGCGGTGTCCCGAACAGCCGTGGGCCTGCAATTGGGAAGGACCTATGCACTTGCGAACCGTGAATACGTTGTTCTTGATTTCCAGTCGAACCGCTTCCGGGTTTTTGTCGATAACGGTGCGGGCGGAGCGGTTGCCGGCGATTGGTTGACAACGGGGGATGAACGGGTGCTGCGCGAATATGACTTTCCCCCGGCCATCTCGTGTTCCACGAATTTCCCGTCAGATAGATTCCGCTTCAAGGGGTTCGGCAGAAACCAGCCGGGGACGATCGTCATGAAGCAACAGGGCGGTAACACGGCGAAAGTAATCGTCAATGTCGTCGGGCGAATCCGTGTTGAATAATCTCCCTGATTGTCGCTCGGGCTGGAACGGATATCTCAGTCGACAACTTCAAAACCTGTTTTTTTAATCGCTTCTTTGGCAAGATCGTGGTTGACGTCTCCCTGATAGGATGCCTCCCCCTTGTCCAGATTCACGGTTACATCCGAGACGCCAGGTAGCGCCTCCAGTGCCTTGGTGACCGAAGCAACGCAGTGCTGGCAACTCATTCCTTTTATCCTGATGGTAGTCATTGTCATCTCCCGAAGGTTTCTTATGGTTTAACCTGACAGTTTGGCTGTCCTACACTGTATGATTGGTACTCTAAGAAATACCAGGTGTTCGATCAAGGGAGTACGGTTGATTTATGGCTGGTCTGGAAAAGACATTTACGGTTGGCGGCATGCACTGCGCTGCCTGTTCAAGTCGGATCGAGAAGGTTCTCTCGCAGATGGATGGGGTGGACTCCGCCCAGGTCAACCTGGCTACCGAGGAGTTGCGGTTGCTCTTCGATCCTCAGCAGGTGACCGTCGATGAGGTGACCGAGCGGGTGGTCGGGCTCGGGTTTTCTCTGCAGGAGCAGTCGGGTGAAGGAAAAACGGTCGGCTTTGCCATTACCGGGATGCACTGCGCTTCCTGTTCGGCGCGGATTGAAAAAGCACTGCGTGGTCTGGATGGGGTAGCCGCGGCCGAGGTCAGCCTGGCCGATGAACGGGCCCGGGTGAGCTATGACGGGCGGCTGGTCAGCGTGCGTCAATTGAGGGAGACCATCGAGAAGCTCGGCTTTCAGGCGACGCGCAGCGAAGGCGGGGGGGATGAGTACAGCCGCCGCCGGCAGGAGGCCGAGGAGCGGCTCCGGGCAATGAAGAAGCGGCTGGTCGTGTCTCTGGTGTTTGCCGGTTTGCTGTTTGTCGTTTCCATGGGCGAGATGTTCGGGTTGCCGCTGCCGGGGGGGATCGATCCGCATCGCCAGCCGCTTGCGTTTGGTGTGCTGCAATTGCTGCTCGTGCTGCCGGTGATGGTGCTCGGCCGGAATTTTTTTCTCGATGGTCTACCGGCCCTGTGGCGACGTGCGCCGAATATGGATTCGCTGATCGCGGTCGGTACCGGGGCGGCCTTTGTCTACTCGACTTGGGGCGTGGCCGAGATTGCCCTTGGGATCGACGTGCAGGAGCGGGTCATGGATCTCTACTTCGAGTCGGCCGGGGTGATCATCGCGTTGGTGTCGCTCGGCAAATTTCTCGAGGCCCGCTCAAAGCTGCATACCTCCGATGCCATCTCCAAACTGCTGCAGTTGACGCCGGAGACGGCGACGCTGCTGGACGGTGACGAGCAGCGGACCATCGGCGTCGATGAAATCGGCGTCGGCGACCGGCTGCTGATTCGGCCCGGCGAGCGGGTGCCGGTGGAC
>NPIE01003040.1_pt1 | contig 36910 bp, 36 predicted proteins | sample 8637661 | NCBI WGS metagenome assembly NPIE01 (sample SAMN07420842, study PRJNA396082) | bioreactor metagenome | isolation source: sample BA12 brine-fed electro-methanogenic bioreactor BA | place: Japan: Kochi | collected 2016-12-09 | reverse complement strand
TTTTAGACCAGTATAACGGTAATGCAAAAAAGTCCCCAAAATTTACTTCTAAACGATAATCACCTTTGGCGTTTTTCCCATAAGAAGCGAATTTGTTTGTAAATCCACATACCTTATACCCTCCTTCTCTGATTCTAATTGATTTCATATTGTTATGATTGTTAGTTAATTAAAAAACAAGCGGTAACAAGCAATCTGCATCTCATTGTTTTTTATTTAGTAAACTATTATAATAGGAGTTATTATCGGGGCAGTAAAATATTCGGCTGTATATGTAATTTTCGTCAAGAAAGAAGAATTCTTCAGATAACTCTTTTAGCACATCATCCATACGCTTCCGCTTTACATCATGAAGTTCGTAGAATTTCTCCACCATGCGTTTATCCCTTTTTTTTATGAGTTCCTTTTTGCGCATTCAATTCTTTTTTACAAAAATATGAACTTTGAACTCATAAATCCACCAAAAAAATTGTAACCTAAACTGTAACCTAAACTGTAACCTTTCAAGTTGTTTTTATAATTTTAACAAAAAATTAGGCGATGTGATTAAACCACCTCGCCCATTTATAAACCTTACTATATACTCAATTAAATCAATTCATTACATAAATTGTTATTCGTTTAAATAATGTATAAGTTAATTAAACCTCGGTTAAGCTAGTATTTAACATTTGGCATCATTTAATAGAGCATTAATAAACTACATAATTGCATTTATATATTGCTTATCAAACACATACGCCATTATTTATTCAATTTAATTTTGACATCATTTTTACTACCCCTTACAGGTGTAATCGATTCCAACCATATAGTGGAGATAATCCTTTTTGATTGTAGCATCGGAGATGGTTGGCGTTTCGGTTTGGAAGTATTTTCCTGAGTAGTATCCACCCTCACCTCTGAGCAAAGTTGGGCCAAGGGGCGTACTAAAACTTGCACCTCCCATGGCTAATCTATGATGCTCTGGCCTAACGGTTAATCCGGTAAGCTGCATTGTTGCGGGATCAATTTCTTTAGTGATGTGCATAGTAGGGTCATCGTCCCAAAAGTATCCTCCAACAACTTCAAAATCGGCACGAGAGCCCATGCTCGAAAACCGTAAGAAAAACTCACTGTTTTCTAACTGTGGATCAATTTCGGCTGTTGAGTAATCGTAGGTTGGAGTAATGGGAAATATCATTGAAGGACGCCAAATTGAGCCTTCATCAGGCATTTGTGTTGGTGTGAAAATTGGTGCCCATACCGCTTCAATTGTGCTATTTCCAAAGTAGTAGTTCACCTTGGCGGCGGTAATCCCCATACGAATCTCATTAAAATCGGGAAGCAGAAATTCTCTTAAATCTTTTGGAGAAACAGCATCGGTAATAAAAACACCCTCGGCTTTACCATATATAATCTGCTGTTTACCAATTCTCAGATCAAACTTATCGAATCGCATATCAAGAAATGCTTCTCTGAGGCCTAGTTCCAAATCGCGGTCGAAATAGTGGTTCAGATATGGATTTACCTTTAGCGAAATTTTATCAGAGTTCTTTTCAAACTTAAGGTCGAAGGTATTTTGGATTATCGAAAAATCATTGTTTCCGCCAGTCAGAACTCCAGTATAATTTCTTGCATAGCCTGTAATATCTATATTCTCTTGAGCCATTGCTGGAGTAAGTAGTATTAGGGCTAGCAGTGTTGCTATTATTGTTTGTATTTTCATTATTAATGAGTTTTCTGTTTCTGTTAATATGATTGTTTACCCACCTAAAGTCATACTGCGTTCAGTAAATCTGCTTTCGGGTATGCCTTTATTCTTCTTAACATCAGTAAATTTCATGATTGTTTTGTGATCGCGTTGTACATTGTGCATCTCGGTTTCGAGAATTGTCCAGAATCCATCAATTTTTTTAAAATCTTTAATTGATAAAACTTTAAGCAATCGATCTCTATCATCGTAGAATTCTCTTTTTAATCCAAGGAAATTATCTTTCATAACCCAGGTAATAGTTTTTGAGTACATGTAATCATCCTCTTTTGGTGTACTTTCCACAACATAGCAGGCATGGCCATCAATTGTTTCTTCTCGTAACAGCTTGTGGATGTCCTGATTTGGGTGTCTATCGCCTAGGTCGTCATAGGTAAAATCCGACCCCATAAAGTAGTCGCTCTTGCCATCGCTCGAAATTCGCCTAGTTCTTTTCAATGCAGGTAAATAAATCCACTGGTCGTCGCTGCGGCCATCGGTATAACTCCAGTTCATAAACGATGTATTACGAACATCGGCGGGGGAAAGGAAGTACATAATTTTCTTTTCTACCTTTCCATCATCTTTAATGTATTGATTAAGGGTTCTAACTCGTTCTTCTCCTCTGTTGTTGGTAAGAGTCATTGAGAGTTTGCCCTGTGTATCGTCGCCCGAGGGATTGTAATAAACCTTTTCCATAATTTGCTGCCCAGTTAATTGAGCATTGGACTGATTTGAAAAACCAGTTACCAAGAATGCCAGTGTAAGCATTGTTAACATTGTTGTTTTCATTGTTTTGTTCTTTTTATTTTAGTTTATGTTACTTAAATGTATAAGCCTGAATACCAAAACTTAGCACATTAAGACGGCGCATAAATTGCATGTTGTAATAATCCTTTCCGGTGAAAAACCTTACAAATAGTCCAACATCTGATAGCACTCTGGGCCTGTACGACATAGTTAGCGAAAGGTTAAACCTTTCTTCTAGGTTGAAGAACGATGCATTGTTTACATCGCCAAACATCCAAGTGGTTTGAATGTTTGTTTGCACCTGAGCTGATTGGGATCTATAACCTAACCATTTAAGAGTTGATTTTGGAATTGGGAATCTGAAAATTCTTATGCTATTGTGCCAGCGTAAAAAGCTGTAGATTCCCTCTAACTCTTCGCTTCGGGCAATGTTTACGTGGTATTCCAACGATGTTCTGAAGTACTCTCTTGTATTGCTAAACGGAAGCACTGGTTTATTGAAAAAGGCTCCAACTTCGATAAAGTTTGTTGAAAAATCGCCTGTAACAGTATTAATTGTTCCGTCATCGGAGTAAAAACTTTCGTATTGTCCGTTTGAATGATGCTTTAATGTTAGAAACAAGTACTTTACGTTCTCACTTGTCCTACTAATTTGATGATAGAATGTGATGTTTGGCATGTAACTAGGTGCCTGAACAGGAAACGATTCTTCTGCCTCCATTCGTAACATTATGGTTGGAGATACAGTTGCTCCCCAACGAGCATCTCTGCTGGTTCGAAGCAGGAAGTAAGGGGAGATTAACCCTTCAAAAATTAATGGTTCTAGGTTTCCAAATCCCTGACCAAAAGTAATGTAGCTGTCGACCTGATTCGCTCTAATAGATTTAAAAAAATTGTTTTCATTTTTAGTAGAATCAACAGACTGAGCTGGAGCATTTATATCTAACACGCTAAACCCTAAAGCGATTATTAGCATTTTTACTTTTAAATTTTTCATGGTAACCTCCCCTTTTTTAAGCAGTTTATTCGAAACAGTTTAATGCTTCTTCTTTTTTATAAATACATTGTAGCTGTACACCAAAACCATCATTATGGTTAGGGTTCCTACTAAGCTGGTGAACATATTCATTGAAACTAGGCCGCCCAACTTTCTGTTTGGTGGGAATACAGAGAATAGCAATACCATAAAGCCAGCAATTACCACAATGGCATTAAATAGAATGGCTTTTCCTGTTTGGTTCATTGTGGCGTATAATCCACCTAGTTTGTCTTCACTCTCCATAGTGTTTACTTTATAGTATTGCATGAAATGAATGGCATAGTCAATTCCAATTCCAATGGCAATACTCGACAACAATGCGGTGGTAGTGCTAAGAGGTATATTAAGCAATCCCATAACCCCAAAGCTGAACGTTGCTGTTAAAATAATTGGGATCGATCCAATTAGCCCAGCCTTAAAGCTTCTGAACATTATGGTAAGCAGGATTAAAACGAGTACTAATGAAATAGCGATACTCATAATTTGCCCTTCAAGAATAAGATCAGTAAAAACTAATGCTTTGTAGCCTGTTCCTGCGTAATTAATTGTGATTCCTTTTTCGTTTAATCTATCCTCAAACTGCTTAATTACTCTAAGGGCTTCGTTTATAGTTTTAGAGTCGTCGCCTTTAAGTTGAAAAGTGATATTTGTACGATTATAATCGTAGTTAATAACCTTCTCTAAGTTTTGTGGATCTCCTGACATCTCGTAAAGAAGAAGGTATTGTGCTATCGTTTCATTATTAGAGGGGATGGAGTAGAACTCTTCTTCGTCGGCATTCATTACCTTATTCATTCGCTTTATATAGTCGGTTAATGCAAATGAATTTCCCACAAGTGCAAGTTTTTTTGTCTCATCTTGTATCTGGTCAATTAGAATCAAGTTTGCGGGTTGTTTGAATGCACTTTGTTCATCGCTTTCAAGAATTACATTGAGAGTAGATGTACCTCCAAACTTGCTGTTTACAAACTTATCGGTGAGAACTATATCGCTATTCTTTTCGAAATTGCTTAGGAAACTTGAGTTAATCCATACCTTTTGAATTCCAATACCAGAGATTATTAGCACAACAACAACTGAAATATAGATTGCCTTTTTGCGCAACAGAAGCCAGTTGGTAACTTTTTCCCATGTATCATTTTTTTGTAATGAGGTGTTTTTAACTTTTTTAATTTTAGGCTTGTAACCAAAAATTATTACCATGGCGGGTAAAAATGTTAGGGCAAGTAAAAAGGCTACAAGTATTCCTACAGCAGTGAAAATACCAAAGTACTTTATGGGATAAACTTGTGAGGACAGCAAGGAGATAAACCCTATAATTGTGGTAAATGCCGCCATGGCAAGAGGAGTGCTTAGGACTTTAATAACATACAGCACCGCAGCACTTCTGGTTGTGTTGGGTTGTTTCTTGTAGTATTGGGCAAGATGATTATAAAAGTATACCCCATAGGCCACACCAATGGCAATTAGCATAACGGGTATCATTGTAGAAACTGAGTAAATTGGGATGTTAAGGACAGACATTAATCCAAATGCCCAAATTGAGCTGATAAATACACTGAATAAAGTTGCGGTGGTTGCCCTAAAGCTCCTGAGTAGAAAAAATAGCACAACGCCAATTACTAATAGCACAATGGGAACCATCCTTTTCATATCGGCTGGCCCTAAAAGGGCCATTGTACCCTCAACAATTGGCCGGCCGGCAACGTAAATGGATTCATCTTCGCTTTCAAAGCCTTTAGCAAGTTCTGTTATTCTTTGATGAAACTCTTGGGTAAAATCATCATTCATGCCAGCTACAATAAGGGCTACGGTTTCATCGGCAGATACAAGACGCCCGTAAACCATATCGTTAGTTTTAACGTTTTGTCGAATTTCATCGAGTTTTTCAGCCGATTTCGGAGCCCTTTTGTAAAACGCTTTTACATCCATTCCATACTCGTCACCCACAATGTTATCGGCGGTATATAGCGACATAACATCGATGTCATCAAATTCATCCATCGCTTGCAGGTCTTCGCTTATCACTTTAATCTTCTCAAGGGTCTGCGTATTATATATCCCGTTTTTATTCTCTATGGCTATTAAAATTCCATCCTTAATGTTAAACCATTCCTCTGCCTGATCGCTGTAAACAAATGAAGGATGGGTTTTGGGCATATACTCATCGAGATTGGTTTCCATTCGTGCGTTCTTGCTCATTGCTCCAATAAAGTAGATGGTTAGCGCAATTACTAATACCAGAACAGCCCACGAGGCGATCAAATAATTCTTCTTTGTATTATTCATAATTTTATGTTTGTTAATATTAACTAACTTAATTTATCCAAAAAAAACACATCGAATGCAAGTCGATATGTTTCTTGAAATATATTACAAAAGCCTAGCTTGTTGAGTTGGCTTAGGAGTTTTTACCACCAATATTCTAGCAGGCTTATCGCTATAATTATAAAGACAATGAACAATATCTTTTGGGCTTTCGACAAGCATATTAATCCCTACTTCTTTTTTTACATCTCCCACCAAAATTGTAGGGTTTCCTTCTACTACAAAAAAGAAAACATCTACAGGAGTGTAGTGTGGTTTTAGCTCTTCGCCCGGCTGAAGGTTAATATGCATAACCTGCGCAGCGTCTGTTTCATAAAGCAAACGAACATCTACTTTATGGGCAGTTTCTCTGATTTCTTGTTTAGTCCAATCGGTAATTTTCATAAGCATTGATTTTTTTGGGTTTAATTTGATTATCTCTACTTAACTTCAATTAGGGCTTTTATTGTATTGAAAAGTTTGCTAACCTCTTCGACATGGTTAAATGATTTATCGCCCATCTGCCATCTTTTCACCATCATTCGTAGTGCTCCAATAATTATAAGTGTAAGGTATTTTGATTCAATATTGGGCTTAATCTCTCCCTTTGCCTGCCCCTCGGCTACAATTGCTTTTATTACTCCGCTATTGCGATCCATTATTCCTGCAATTTTTTCTTGAAGAACAGGCTCATTCCGGAATATCTCTTCTGAAAAAATAACGCTAACCAATGAAGGTGCTTTCTCAAAAGCATTAAAATGCCCTTGAAATATCTTCTCAATGCGGTGAATAGATGTATCGCTATCGTTAGTCTGAATTGCAAACATAGATTCACTTTTAATTTTAAAGAAATCTAGTATTGCTAATAGAATACTAATCTTATTATCGTAATGCCTATAAATGGCAGGTTCGGTAATACCTATCTTTTTCGAAAGATTCTTTATTGTCAATCCCTGGATTCCTAGGGTTGAAATTAGTTCCAAAGATGATTCAATTATTTCTTGCTGTCGGATGGTTGACATAGTATTAAATGTTTTGTTTACCTCGGAGTTTGTTCATGGCCATGTTAGTAATTCCAAAAACGATGAAAAGCAAGCCAAACCAAACGTGTAGGTGTATCATGAATTTATGACTTGGCTCAATGCTAAAAATATAAAGGATAAAAAGCGGTACTGACGTAAGGATTGTGCCAATAAATCCTATCATTTTTATTGCTGAAATTATTTTCATACCTATCTTTTGTTTTGTTAAGCAATCTAATTAACGCACAAAGTTAGTTAATGTTCGCTAACATGCAATTTATTTTTAAGTATTTTTGTTAAGCAATATCTAAGTGCATAGTAACTAGGTTGATATAGTTGAGTTTAGTTTTTCGTTTTTTATAACAAGTATTTGCATTGGGTTTTTTGCGACAAACCTACACCTCTAGAAGTAAATTAGACTAAATAAAAATACCTAAATATAGCTATTGCCAACTTTATGGTTTGCAATTAGCTTTGCTGCCCTAATTACTTAGCTTTTATCATTAGTGTCCACTAAAAATTAAAATTTGTTCTTTGAAACTATTGTAAAATCTATATTGTAGAGGTTTTTCTTTACGTGTCGATTTGAAATGCTTTATTCGTGAAAAAATATTCATGAATAAAGGAAGGTATGTATTTGCACAGATAACTGAGTTTTTGCCTAAAAGGGTTTTCGATACTATAGTCGAAAAATACTCAGGAGATAAAAGTGTCCGCTTCTTTAGCTGCTGGAATCAACTTTTATGTTTGATTTTTGGTCAACTTACGAATCGGGATAGCCTTCGGGATTTGATTGTTGCCATTGATGCCCACAGTCGCAAAAGATACCATTTAGGTTTTGGAAAAAGTGTTACACGAAGCAACCTGTCAAAGGCAAATGAAAACCGGAATAGCAAAATATTTGAAGAGTTTGCTTACCATCTTATTGACATAGCCCAAAACAAGTTGAAAAATGATGATTTCGAGATTAAAGGTAAAGTTTATGCCTTCGATTCAACAACCATTGACCTATGCCTCAATGTCTTCTGGTGGGCAAAATTCCGTAAAGCCAAAGGGGGCATAAAAATGCACACGCTATTTGATGTAACAACCCAAATACCTGCATTCATTCATATTACAGCAGCAACAGTTAACGATGTGAATGCAATGGACTTGATCCCGTATGAAAGCGATGCATATTACATTTTCGACCGTGGATACGTTGACTATTCCCGACTGTACCGAATAACGCTTCTATCGGCCTATTTTGTTGTTAGGGCAAAATCAAACCTTCGGTTTAAAAGAATCTACTCCCAAAAGGTCGACAAGAATACTGGTGTACAGAACTATCAAATAGGCAAACTGACAGGCTTCTACGTGTCGAAAGATTACCCTGAGAAATTGCGAAAAGTAAAATATTACGATAATGAAACGAATAGAACATTTGTGTTCCTTACCAACAATATGACGCTTACTGCACAAGAGGTAGCCTTTTTATACAAGAACCGATGGCAAATAGAATTGTTTTTCAAATGGATTAAGCAACATCTTAAAATCAAATCCTTTTGGGGGACATCGGAGAATGCCGTTCGTATCCAGATTTATTCGGCAATAACAACTTATTGTTTAGTATCAATCGTGAAAAGCGAACTAAAAATACATCGTTCAACCTACGAAATATTACAAGTTTTAGGAATATCTCTACTGGACAAAACCCCTGTAAAAGAACTGTTTACAAATATAGATTACAATAATGTCAAAGAACTTGATTATAAACAACTGTCCTTCAATCTATTTTAAGTGGACAGCAATGATTAAGTATGAAAATTCATATATTTCTTTTCCTATCTCTTTGTGCAGCGCTTACTAGTAATGCACAAAAAATTAGTATAAGTCTCTTCAATAGCCAAAAAAACCAAACATTTGTTATAACTCCCGTTAGCGGAAGCTACTCAATTGTTGCAGGAGACACAACCATACCTTTGTCGCTAAATCAGCTTGTTTATATTTCTCGTTCGGGCGATTCGGTTAAGGTTCGCGATATGGTAACTCACCTAGGAACATGGGCAAGGGTTTCAATTGTTGGACAAACCGAAAATGATGCTATAAGGATGAACTCGGTTGTTCCCTCAATGCCCGCTCGGGTTTATGATGATAATCTTACTTTTTATGTCGATTTTGACAGGTTGATGACCTTAAACCTCATTGATATTGACAAGTACATTGCGGGTGTTGTTGAGGCTGAGGCTGGACCAAATGCTCAACCCGAATTCTATAAAGCGCAAGCGCTGCTTGCCCGTACCTATGCTCTTGGCCATACCGATAAGCATATGGGCGAAGGTTTTAATCTTTGCGATGAGGTACACTGCCAGGCGTATAAAGGTAAATCGGTTAAGAATAAAAGCATATTAAAGGCCACTAAAGATACCAAGGGCTTAGTGGTTGTTGATGAAAGTCAAGAGCTGATAGTTGGCGCTTTTCATGCTAATTGTGGAGGGCAAACGGCAAACTCGGGCAATGTTTGGATAACAAGTCACCCTTACCTTTCATCGGTACTCGATCCGTATTGTAAAGGGCAACCAAGTTCACAGTGGGAAGTACGAATACCAATGGATGATTGGACTGCTTTCCTCGCATCAAAAGGGGTTAACACTATTGGACTAACTCCTAAGGATTATATCTCAACCTCCAAGGAGCGAGAGTATGAGTATAGGGTTAATGGGGTTTCCATTCCTTTAGCCGAAATTCGTACCTACTTCAACCTTCGTTCTGCTTTTTTTTCTGTTGATGTTGTTTCAAATAGCATTAGGCTAAAGGGTAGGGGGTATGGTCATGGTGTTGGGCTTTGCCAGGATGGTGCCATGCAAATGGCCCGAAGGGGCAAAACTTATGAGGATATTATTCACCACTACTTTAAAGGGGTGCAAATTGTAAACTACTTTGAAACATTTAAGAGTGACACATCAATACTCCATGTTGATGAGAGCCTTCAATAAGCTATTTAGGTCGGTATAAAAAACCTGGCTCAGGGTTTTCAATTGGAGGTTTTACTGGGTCAGGTATTATTCTTTCAGGATTTTTAATATCAATATCGGCTACAAATTCCCAGCCTGTTTGGGTTAGCTTAAAACCATCGTAGGAAAGGTCGGGTACGTAGAACTGATAATTTTCCGCATAATCGCCACGCATTGGACTTAAATGATCAAAAACAATCATCTGGTTTTCTTCTTCCCATTTCAGTACCATTGAGGCTCTTGCCGAATACTCAAAAATAATACGTGTTAGCCTATTTCCTCTTACCGAAAAAACGGGTAAACCAAACTGAGGCTCGCCGCTATCGGTTAATGTAATTGTTTCAATAATTCGCTTTGCCGAAAAATAATTGTTCATATCAACGCCCAAAAGAGTAAAAACTTCCTGTCCCATTATTATGTCGTTGCGAATGTAATAGTAGAGTGCACCATGCCATGTAGATGCAGAAAGGCTTTGCAGCTGAGGTGTTTCTATTTGCTTGCGATTATCGGTTAGCGGAAAAATTTGCTGATCACCGTTAATGTTGGTTTGGATAAAACCAAAGTACTTCTGGTAGCCTCCTGCTTGTGGTATATTCCAGGTAATTATGCGTAGCTTACTGTTTGGCGATGTTAAAATACCAATCTTTTCAACCTTGCTAAATGGGTATTCAAAGGAGTTTTCAGTAAGTAAAGCATCGTAAAAAAGCGATATAAGCTCATTGTTAAGCTCATTCTTCTCGTTGAAGCTGCTTGCGGTTTCAATGCTTTCGATGATGCTTACAATCCTATCTTCAATGTTGCTGATATTCGGATTATTTAAACCAAGCCCATTGAGGGTTGTATGTAATATTAGCAATAATAGGGTGAAAGTCTTAAACATATTTTATATTTCGGTGTTTAGTTTTTTAACGTAATTAATCGAACTTAGTTTAATATGAATTTTAACGATTTGCTTAAACGGTTATTGTCCGTTAAATTTTTACTAGGTATTCTTATTGGCGGTGCACTAGGATATGCGTATTACCATTTTATTGGTTGTAGAGGCGGTAGCTGTCCAATGTGGGCCGATCCTTGGCGAAGCACACTTATTGGGATGGCTTTTGGAGGCATCTTACTTTTCGACACATCAAAAAAGAGCGAAAAGCCTAAAGCCGATCAAGAGCCTGAATAATTCTTTCGCAAGCTTTTTCAATCTCTTCATGGCTAATAATGAGAGGTGGAGCAATCCTAAATGCTGTGCTGCAAAATAGAAACCAATCGGTTACAAAGCCAATTTCTAGACCAAGGTGAATAAACTTTTGGACTTTCTCAAACGATCCGAGTTCAACAGCCATAAAAAGTCCCGATGAGCGAATACCCTTTACTTTTGCGTGACCTTCAAGCCGTTTTCGGAATAGCTGTTCTTTTTTTTCTACATCATTAACCAGATCTAGAGAAGTAAGTAGTTCGAGTGACTTTAGCGATGCAGCGCACGATACTGGGTGCCCTCCAAAGGTAGTAATATGCCCTAAAACGGGGTTATGCGTTAGCGTTCCCATTATCTCTTTTGATGAGATGAAAGCACCGAGAGGCATCCCTCCGCCAAATGCTTTGGCTAGTAGAAGTATGTCGGGCATTACGCCATACTTCTCAAAGGCAAAGTTTCTGCCCGTTCGTCCCATTCCTGTTTGAATTTCATCGAAAACGAGCAGAGCGCCAGTTTCGTCACACCGTTTGCGCAACGCGCTTAAAAAATCATTCAGGGGTTCAATAATTCCAGCTTCACCCTGAACAGGTTCAACAACAACGCATGCTATTGAGGAGTCAATTCTATATAAATCATCAAAATTGTTAAATGTCAGATGCTTTACTCCTGGGAGTAAGGGTCTGAAAGCTTGCTTAAACTCCTCGCTACCCATAAGGCTTAAGGCGCCGTTAGTTCCGCCATGGTAGGCATTTTTAAACGAAATTATATTGGGTTTGCCTGTATACCTTTTTGCAAGTTTTATTGCCCCTTCAACGGCCTCGCTACCCGAATTAACAAAGTACACACTTTGTAGTTTTTGAGGAAGAATTTTGCAAATTGCTTCAGCAAGTTTAACCTGAGGATGCTGAATAAACTCACCGTAAACCATTAAGTGCATGTACTTTTGTGCTTGTTCGGTAACCGCTTTTACTACCTCGTTGTGCGAGTGACCCACATTGCTAACAGAGACTCCCGAGATAAGATCAATTATTTCCTTTCCGTTTGGTGTGTAAAGATAAACCCCTTCGGCTTTCTCAATTTCAAGCTGGAGGGGCGAATCAGATGTTTGAGCTAGGTATTTAAGGAATAGCTCCCTATGTGTAAGCATTACTTGTATCCGTTATTTATTCATTAAGTTGATGTCGTTCAGTAATTTCTCTTTGTACGATTTACCTATTGGGATAATTTTCCTGCCTTCGGCAAGCTTTATTATCACAGAGTTGTCCTCAATGCTGAAAATTTCCCTGATATTTACAATAAATGATCGGTGAACACGCTTAAACAGCGAATTTGGTAGCTGATTTTCAATTGCCTTCATTGTAAAATGAATAGTGAACTTATCGTTACGCGTATTTATCACAACGTAGTTCTCAAGAGCCTCAACCCATAAAATATCGCTGTACTTAATTTTTACCAGCGAGTTACTCTTTTTAATAAAAATCTCTTTTTCATCTTCTACCTGTGAGTTTCTACTACTATTTTCCAACGCTTTGTTTGCCGCCTTAAAAAAACGAGCGTAGTTGATAGGTTTAAGTAAATAGTCGGTTACGCTATACTCAAAAGCCTCAAGGGCATATTTTTCGCGCGATGATACAATGATTATTTGAGGGGGATGCGTTATCGTGTTTAGAAAGTCAATTCCTGTCATTTCGGGCATTTCAATGTCCAAAAAGATAAGGTCAACACTGTTTCCATCTTTAATAAAGTTAATGGCATCTACAGCGTTATTAAAAGTTTGCAGCAATTCAAGAAAACTTGTACGGTTTACATAATCTTCGAGAACACGGCACGACATAATGTCGTCATCAATAAGGATACATTTCATAGGACAAAAAGTATCTGTTAATATGACGAAAATACGAAAATTATTGATGAGTTCAACAAATATGAGGATAATTATCCCATTAAATTTTTTTGGGAAAGAAACCTCTTCTCAATCGATCGCCAACTTCGTCTGGATAGCCTGAGCCATTCGTGCATTAAATCTTGGTTTTCGTTTTTACTTAACAGGTAGTTAGTATTTGAGTTGCGAAGTCTGTCGGATAGTGTATGCAGGCATATAGCAGCCGAAACCGATATGTTTAGGCTTTCGGTAAAGCCGTATGTTGGTATTAGCATGTATTCGTCAGCGTTGTTTAAAACATCTGCTGATAGGCCACTAAGTTCGGTACCAAAGAAAAGGGCAAATTTCCCTTTTTCTATGTCAAACTCATTGAGCGTTGTTTGGTATGTATGGGGAGATGTGGCAACAATTCGATAGCCCTGTTCCCTAAGCGTACGAATGGCTGCTAGAGTGTTGTTCTGTTCCTTGTTGTATTTGCAGATATTTAACCATTTTGTTGAGCCCATTACAACCTTAGGGTTTATGTTGAACTCATTTGTGTTCTCAATAATATGAACGTCTTGCACTCCAAAGCAATCGCATGATCGGAGAACTGCACTAGCATTTTGCGATTGGTAAATATCCTCAAGAACAACTGTAAGGTAACGGCTTCGGTTGCTTAAAACAAACTTAAGCAGCTCATACCTTTTTTCGGAGACAAAACCTGAGAGGTGCTCTATTAGCTCACTTTTTATTTCGGAGGGCAATTTGCTCATCAAAAAAGTCGAAATCTAGGATAGAGAAATGATTATAAAATAAAAGGGGACATCTTTTTAGAAGATGACCCCTTCGATTTAATAACGTGCTCCTTATTGAACTGAATCATTAAGATCGCTACCTGGCTTAAATTTAACCACTTTTTTAGCTTTAATGGTAATTGGCTTACCAGTTTGTGGGTTACGTCCAGTTCTTGCGCTTCTTTGAGAAACTGAAAAAGAACCAAAACCTACCAATGCAACCCTATCGCCTTTTTTAAGAGCGTCAGCAGTTGTTTTTACGAATGCGTCAAGAGATTTCTTGGCGTCAGCTTTAGTTAAACCTGCACTTGCAGCAATTGCATCAATTAATTGAGCTTTGTTCATAATACTTAATTTTTAGGGTTAGAAATAGTTAGTTTACCTAAACAATACAACACAAATATAGCGTATTTATTGGGTTTGCCAAGCAATTATAGAAAAAAATGCGTTTTTTTAGCGATTTTTTTACCTTAACTAATCTCTTGACAGAACTGTAGCTAAATTATCTAAAAAATATTGATAAAACCAAGGCTTTGCTAAAGAAAATTGTAAAAAAAAATTTCAAAAAAATTTTTTAGAAATAAAAAAGCGGGTATCTTTGCAGCGGAGAAATGGCAGAGTGGTCGAATGCGGCGGTCTCGAAAACCGTTAACGGGTTTACGCCCGTTCGGGGGTTCGAATCCCCCCCTCTCCGCCAGATTACGAAGAACCCCGCGCATGCGGGGTTTTTTGTCGATGCTCGCGACCGACAGACGGCCGGCAAGTGGCGTGGATTGCCGGGTTTCAGGGCAGTTCGAAACCGGCTTCGCGCAACCATTCGGCGAGACGAATCAGCGGCAGGCCGATCAGTGCGGTCGGATCATCGCTGCGGAGGTATTCGAGCAAGGTGCAGCCCAGGGCTTCCGAGCGCATCGCGCCGGCGCAGTCCAGTGGCTGGTCGCGTTCGACATAGCGTTCGATTTCGGGCCTGCTCAGGACGCGGAATTTGAGCACCGTCGGTACGATCTCGACGCGACGAATTCCCGGCCCGATCAGGGCCATGCCGGACAGATAATGCACCGCGCGCCCGGACATCTGCTGCAGCTGCGCAATGGCGCGCTCGCGCGTTCCGGGCTTGCCGAGAATCTGCTCGTCCAGCACGGCGATCTGATCGGCGCCAATGACCAAAGCCGACGATCGGGTCTTCGCTACGGCTTCGGCCTTGCCGAGCGACAGGCGCTGCACCAGTGCCTGCGGGGCTTCTCCATCCCGTGGCGTTTCATCGAAGTCGCTGGTGCAGATTTCGAAGCGCAAGCCGAATCGGTCGAGCAGTGCGGCCCGGTAGGGGGAACCGGAAGCCAGCACCAGGGGAATCAAGGACATGTTCGGAAAGCACCCGGGGACTGTTGCAAAGAGGCCTTGAATGATATACTGATCGGCTATGTCACGTGATTTTCCGGACTGGGTCGACGTGGACCGTGCGGTCGAGGGCCGAAGGCGTTTTGCCGGCAGCCTCGCGCTGGGCAAGATGCCGCGGCTGCTCGATCTGCTGGATGCGCCGGAGCCGGATGCCGAAATCGATTTCGAGATCGACGCCTGGCGCGATGACCAGGGCACTGCGCGGCTGGATGTCCGGTTTTCAGGTGCGCTGCCGCTGACCTGTCAGCGCAGCCTGGAGCGGTACCTGCACGTGATCGATGGCAGCAGTTCGATCGCAGTCATTGAAGACGAGGCGGCACTGGCCGGCTTGCCGGAGAATCTGGAGCCCAAGCTGTCCGAGAAGGGAAGGCTCAAGCTGATTGAACTGGTCGAGGATGAGCTGCTGCTTGCCTTGCCGCTGGTGCCGCGTGATCCGGCGCTGGAATCGTTAGAGCAGGACCTGCAGGCCGGGCCGCTGCCGGCGGCTCCGGTCGAGGAGGAGGCCAGCCCGTTCGCCGCGCTGGCCGGGTTGAAGCGCGGTCGATCGGATCGCGGATCGGATTGATCGCTGCAGCCGGGGTGCGACCTCGCTGCCGATCGACCGAAGAATTGGCGCGACGTCGCTTGTCGATATCGCAATGCCGGCTGTGCCGGTTTGATGATTGAAGTCTTGCAGAATGCACTACAACGGAGAGAGCCACCATGGCCGTACAGAAAAGTCGTAAAACCCCGTCGCGTCGCGGCATGCGTCGTTCACATGACAGTCTCAGCGCAGCCGTGCTGTCCGAGGAACATGCAACCGGCGAGATCCATCGTCGTCATCACGTCAGCGCCGAAGGTTTCTACCGCGGTCGCCAGGTGATCGAAGTCGCCGAGGAGATCGATCCGGAGCAGGATCAGGAGTGATCGCCGGAGCCAGGCTGGCGTGAGCGATACCCAGCGCCCGACTCCGGTCGCGGTGCCCGGTGCGGATAAAGCCGAGCGCATGGTGACCGTTGCGCTCGATGCCATGGGCGCGGATTTCGATCCCGGTGCCGCGATCGAAGCGGCATCGATGGCATTGCAGCGCGATGCTTCGCTGCGGCTGCGCCTGGTCGCCAACCCCGCGCGAGTCGACGAGACCCGGCTTGCTGCGCTGGGCGAACGCTGCGATCTCGTGCGCAGTGCCGAATTCGTGGCGATGACTTCCAGCCCGGCAGAGGCGCTGCGCCACGGCCGCAAATCCAGCATGGCGCTGACCCTGGCCGAAGTGGTTGCCGGCCGGGCCGATGCCGCAGTCAGCGCCGGCAATACCGGCGCACTGATGGCACTGGCACGTGCTGCACTGGGGATGTTGCCCGGAATCGAGCGCCCGGCGTTGATGACCGAGTTTCCGGTGCGCGGCGGTTCAGCCTGGGTGCTGGATCTCGGCGCGAACATCGGCGTCGATGCCGCCCGGCTGGTCGAATTCGCCGTGCTCGGCAATGCCGCAGTCGGCGCGCTGCTGCAGCGTCCACCACGCGTCGGTCTGCTCAACATCGGGCGCGAACCCAACAAGGGTCCCGACGTGATCCGTGAAGCGGCCCGGCGGCTCGGCGAGGCGCAGGCCGGACTCGATTTCATCGGCTTCGTCGAAGGGCACGATGTGTTCGGCGGCGGAGCCGATCTCGTGGTCTGCGATGGCTTTGCCGGCAACATTCTGCTCAAATCCGCCGAAGGTGCAATCGCGATGCTGCTGGCCGAAGTGGAGCGCGGCGCAAGGCCATGGTGGTCAGGGCCTGCGCTGCGAGGCTTGTCGCGCGAGCTCACTCGGCGCTACGATCCGCAGGGACACAACGGCGCTTCACTGCTGGGCGTCGATGGTATCGTCATCAAGAGTCATGCGCATGCGTCGGTCGAAGGGCTGGCCCACGCGCTGGAAGTCGCGGCCCAGGAAGTGCGCCGCGGCATGCTCAAGGAGCTGGAACGCCAGCTTTGGGCTATGGTCTAGTCGGGATTGCGATTCTGAAGCCCTGAATCTCCAGTTCCGGCCCGTCTGTTGCAAGGAATCACCATGTACGCACGCATCGCCAGCACCGGGGCCGCTCTGCCCGACAATGTGGTCACCAACGCCGATCTCGAAAAGATCGTCGATACCACCGACGAGTGGATCCGCGATCGAACCGGCATCCGTGAGCGCTGCGTCGCGCTGGAAGGACAGACCACCGCAGATCTGGCCGAGCAGGCGGCCAGAATAGCGCTGCAGGATTCCGGGATCGCGCCGTCGGAGATCGATCTGCTGATCGTCGGCACGACCACGCCGGATCTGGTCTTCCCATCGACTGCATGTCTGATCCAGCAACGCCTGGGACTGGGCGAATGTGGCGCATTCGACGTCAACGCCGCCTGCTGCGGCTTCATCTACGCGCTGTCGATCGCGACCCAGTTCATTCAGGCGGGCACGGCCTCGAAGATTCTGGTGGTCGGTGCCGAAACGCTGACCCGTATGGTCGACTGGACCGATCGTGGCACCTGCGTGCTGTTCGGCGAAGGCGCCGGTGCGGCCGTTCTGGTCGCCGACCGGGAGCCGGGCGTGCTCTCGACCCACATTCACGCCAACGGTGGCTACGGCGACCTGCTGAACGTCGATGTCGGCGTCTCGCGCGGATTCCGCCCGGAGCCACGCGGGGGCCTGACGATCAAGATGAAGGGCAGCGAAGTTTTCAAGGTCGCGGTCAACACCCTGGGCCGGATCGTCGATGAGACCCTGGCCCACAACAACCTGAGCAAGCAAGATGTGGACTGGCTGATCCCGCACCAGGCCAATCTGCGCATCATCAAGGCCACGGCGAAAAAGCTGGACATGCCGATGGATCGGGTGATCGTGACTGTCGATCGGCATGGCAACACCTCGTCGGCCTCGGTGCCGATGGCGCTGGACGAGGCGATTCGTTCGGGGCGTGTCCAGCGCGGTGAGCTGCTGCTGCTCGAGGCCTTCGGCGGCGGATTTACCTGGGGCGCGGCGCTGGTGCGTTACTGACGCGGCAGGGTCGGCGCCGGCGCGGTAAAATCAGCTCCACGCAGCGGCCCGAAGGCGCTGCGGGACCGAACAACAACAAGCATTACAATAACGGCCATTCGGGGTAGGAATTCAATGGATGCAGTCGCGATCTTTCCCGGCCAGGGCTCGCAGGCCGTCGGCATGCTTGCCGAGCTGGCCGCGGCCCACAAGACCGTGCGCGCGACCTTCGACGAGGCCTCTGCGGCGTTGGGTGAAGACCTGTGGTCACTGGTCGCCGAAGGCCCTGTCGAGCGGCTCGATCAGACCCGCTGGACTCAGCCGGCGATGCTGGCCGCGGACATCGCAGTCTGGCGCGTCTACCGTGCGCTGGGCGGCGCGACGCCGCTGGCCATGGCCGGCCACAGCCTGGGCGAATATGCCGCGCTGGTCGCGGCCGATGCGATCGCTTTCGATGACGCAGTCCGCGTGGTCCATCGTCGCGGCAGCGTGATGCAAGCAGCTGTTGCGGAAGGCGAAGGCGCGATGGCGGCAATTCTCGGGCTCGAGGACGCTCAGGTCGAGCGGATCTGTGCCGACCATCCGGGTGCGGTTGCGGCCAACTACAACTCGCCCGGCCAACTCGTGATCGCCGGCAGCCGGGCCGCGGTCGAGGCGGCTGCGGCCCAGTGCCTCGAGGCCGGCGCGCGCCGGGCGCTGCTGCTGCCAGTCAGCGTCCCGGCGCATTCGCCGCTGATGGCCGCGGCCGAAGTCGGGCTGCGCGAGGCGCTCGATGCCGTCGAGCTGCGCGCCCCGCGGATCGAGGTGCTGCACAATGCCGATCTTCGCGCGCATGCCGAGCCGGACGCGATTCGTAGCGCGCTGGTGCGGCAGCTGACACATCCCGTTCCGTGGACGCGTACCATTCAGGTCTTGCTCGAACGCGGCGCCGGGCGTTTTCTGGAATGCGGTCCGGGCCGTGTGCTGTGCGGCCTGGGCCGGCGCATCCAGCGCGATGCCGAATGGCTCGCGCTAGAGTCCGGGCCGGGGCTGATTGCAGCGCTCGGGCATCCCGAAACGGAGACACAGTCCTGATGGACCTGCAGACAATCGAACGGGCCAGTTCGCTGGAAGGAAAACTGGCGCTGGTGACCGGTGCCAGTCGTGGTATCGGCGCGGCGATCGCCGATCGACTCGCCGCATACGGCGCAAGCGTCTACGGCACCGCAACCAGCGAAAGCGGGGCGGAAGCGATCTCGGCGCGGCTGGGTCCGGGTCGCGGCTGCGTGCTCGATGTTGGTGACGCCGATGCGATTCCGGCGCTGATCGCCGATCTCAAGGCCGAAGCCTCGACACCGACGATTCTGGTCAACAATGCCGCGATCACTCGCGACCAGTTGCTGATGCGGCTGCGCGACGAGGACTGGTATTCGGTCATCGAAACCAATCTGACCGGCGTCATGCGGATGAGCCGGGCGTGTCTAAAGGGCATGCTCAAGGCACGCGAGGGGCGCATCATCTCGATCTCTTCGGTGGTCGGCTACAGCGGCAATCCCGGCCAGACCAATTACGCTGCAGCCAAAGCCGGTCTGGCGGGCTTCTCGCGCTCGCTGGCCCAGGAAGTGGCGGCGCGCGGAATCACCGTGAACGTGGTCGCGCCCGGATTCATCGATACCGACATGACGCGCGCGCTGGCGGAGAGCCAGCGCGAACAGCTTGCTGCAGGAATCCCGCTGGGTCGACTCGGTCAGCCCGAAGATATCGCTGCGGCAGTCGCCTGGCTGGCCGGGCCATCGGCGGCCTGGATCACCGGTCAGACGATTCACGTCAACGGCGGGATGTACATGACTTGATGCATTAACTATTGCATGTAGATTATTGATTAAATTCTTAATTTTGCTCCGTAAACTTGTGCAGCGTTGCACCGGATGACGGATAAGCTGGAAGCCGTGCCAATTGTTCCCTACAATGTGCGCGCCTTCATCCAACCCATGAGAGGACAAGCCTGATGAGCAGCATCGAAGAACAAGTCAAGAAGATCGTGGTCGAGCAACTCGGCGTCAAGGAGGAGGAAGTCACGCCCAGTGCTTCGTTCGTCGACGACCTCGGTGCCGATTCGCTTGATACGGTGGAATTGGTGATGGCGCTGGAAGAGGCCTTCGAGTGCGAAATTCCGGACGAGGAAGCCGAGAAGATCACCAGTGTCCAGCAGGCGATCGACTACATCAAGTCGGTTTCCGACAAGTAAGCAGGATGCGCGCCCGCGTGCTTGCATCGATGCCCCCGGGAGCTCGCCATGCGTGGTGAGCGTCGAGTCGTGGTCACCGGCTTGGGCTGCATCAGCCCGGTCGGTAATGATGTCGCCCAAGCCTGGGACAGCGTGATCAACGGGCGCAGCGGCATCGGGCCGCTGACCGCGTTCGATGCGGAACGTTTCAGTTGCCGGATCGCGGGTGAAATCCGCGATCTGGAGCTGGACCGCTACATGGCTCCAAAGGACGCGCGCAAGTCCGATCCGTTCATCCACTACGGCATTGCCGCAGCAGTCCAGGCGATCGAGGATGCAGGTCTGCCATCCGAACCGCTCGACCCGACCCGCTACGGTGTCGCGATCGGCTCGGGCATCGGCGGCATCAAAGCGATCGAGGACACCCATCAGGTCTACGTCGATTCCGGCCCGCGCCGGATTTCGCCGTTCTTCGTGCCCAGCTGCATCATCAACATGGTCGCGGGGCACATTTCGATTCGCTACGGTTACCAGGGCCCGAACATTTCCGTGGTCACCGCCTGTACCACCGGCACCCACAACATCGGCGAAGCCGCGCGTCTGATTGCCTACGGCGATGCCGATGTGATGGTCGCAGGCGGTTCCGAATTCGGTACCACGCCGACCGCGATGGGTGGATTCTGCGCGGCCCGGGCGATGTCGACCCGCAATGACGACCCCGAGGCTGCCAGTCGGCCCTGGGACCAGGATCGTGACGGCTTCGTGCTCGGCAACGGGGCAGGGATCGTGGTACTTGAAGAACTGGAGCATGCGCGCGCTCGCGGGGCGCGGATCTATGCCGAATTGCTTGGTTACGGGATGAGCGGCGACGCGCATCACATCACCTCGCCCGTAGCCGGCGGCGACGGGGCTCGACGCTGCATGCAGGCGGCGATTCGCGACGCGGAAATGGCGCCGGAGGAGATCGACTACGTCAACGCCCACGGCACCTCGACGCCGCAGGGCGACCGCGCCGAAATCGAGGCGGTGCGTGCAGCTTTCGGCCACCATGTCGAAGCGCTGGCGGTGAGTTCGACCAAATCGATGACCGGGCATCTGCTGGGTGCGGCCGGCGGAATTGAGGCGATCTTCTCGATTCTGGCGCTGCATCACGGGGTGATTCCGCCGACCATCAACCTCGATCGACCGGACGAGATCTGTGCCGGAATCAACCTGGTTCCGCATACGGCACAGGAACGCGACATCCGCGTCGCCATCTCCAACTCGTTCGGCTTCGGAGGCACCAACGGCACGATCCTGTTCTGCCGCCCAGAGTGAGCCCGACCAGAAGGCTTGCCGCTGCGCCGGAACTCGCGGCGCTGCACGCCAGAGCGCCCGAGCACTGGCCATTCCTGCTCGAAAGCACGACTCGCGGCGGCCGGCTCGGCCGCTGGTCGATGCTGCTGCATGCGGCCGACGACAGGCCCGCGCTGATTGCCGCCCGCGGCGATGCCGCATCCTTCCTCGATCGACTCGACCATGCCTGGCGCAGCGAGCGCGGCGCTCAGCCGTCGCGGCTGCCGTTCGAGGGCGGCTGGTTTGTCTATCTGGGCTACGAGATGGCGGCCGGGATCGAGCCGAAACTGCAGTTGCCGCCGGCCGATGACGGCCTTCCGATCGCGATGGCGCAGCGCTGCGACGCGGCCATCCTGATCGACCACGAACTCGATCAGGCCTGGGCGGTTGCCGAGACGCCGCAGCTGCTGGACGCGGTCTGTCGCCTGGCGCAGGACTCGAACCGGGCGGCACCGCCCGACAGCCCCGAACCGGTTCCGATCGAGCTCAAGGCCGAGAACGGCGAGCGCTTCATGCGCGGGGTCGAGCGAATTCGCGACTACATCCTCGATGGCGACGTGTTCCAGGTCAATCTGTCGCGCGCCTGGACCGGTGTCGCCATGAGGCCGCTCGACGCTGTGGCGGTGCATCGCAGACTGGCAGCCGCCAATCCCGCGCCCTTTGCCGGACTGGCCAGGCTGCCCGGCGGCACCTTGCTGTCGTCGTCGCCTGAGCGTCTGGTGTCGGTGCGCGACGGGGTCGCGGAGGTGCGGCCAATTGCAGGCACCCGGCCGCGCGGCTTTTCAGAAGCCCAGGATCGTGCCCTGTCGGCGGAACTGCTGGCACACCCCAAGGAACGTGCCGAACACATCATGCTGATCGATCTGGGGCGCAACGATCTCGGTCGAATCTGCATCCCCGGAACGGTCCGGGTCGATGAGCTGATGACGATCGAGAGCTATGCCCACGTCCATCACATCGTCTCCAACGTGGTCGGGCGGCTGGTTCCCGAACACAGCCCCGGCGGCATCATCCGCGCCGTGTTTCCCGGCGGCACGATCACCGGCTGCCCCAAGGTTCGGTGCATGGAGATCATTGCCGAACTGGAGCCGCGCGGCCGCAGCTTCTACACTGGCGCGATGGGCTATCTGGGACTCGACGGGCGGATGGATCTCAACATCCTGATCCGCAGCATGCTGCTCGATGGCAGCGCGATCCGGTTTCGTACCGGGGCCGGAATCGTCAGCGATTCCGAGCCGGCCGCCGAACTGGCCGAAACCGAAGCCAAGGCGCAGGGCCTGCTGCGCGCGCTGACCGGCGCATGAGCACAAGCCGGGCAAATCACGATCCGGCACCACGCTGGCTGTTGAACGGTGTGGCCGAGGCCATGCTGCATCCCGACGACCGCGGCCTGTTATACGGTGACGGCCTGTTCGAAACAATCGCCTTCCACCATGCGCGCAGCCGATTGTGGCCGCTGCACATGGCGCGCCTTGCGCACGGCTGCACCGAACTTGGACTGGTCATGCCGGATCCGGCGCTGCTGGCAGAAGAAGCCGCCAGTCTGCTGGTCGAACAATCCTCGGCCGTGGTGCGCATCACCCTGACTCGAGGTTCGGGCGGCCGCGGCTACTTTCCACCGGCCGAGCCCGCTCCCGTCACCCGCCTGCTGCAGCGCCGCGCATTCCCGTCCGGGCTGGCGCGGCTACGACAAACGGGTTTGCGGCTGTGCACCAGCCGGATCGAGCTGGCCGCAACGCCGCCGTTTTCGATCAAGCATCTGTCGCGTCTGGCGCAGGTGCAGATCGCGCGTGATCTGATCGGGCAGGGTGGCGACGAAGCGCTCGTGCTCGATGCGCAGGGCCGGCTGGTGGAGGCGCTGCACGGCAACCTGGTGCTGGTGCGTGACGGGCAGTTGATCGAGCCCGAGCCGCATCCCGCAGCGGTGGCCGGGATCGGCCTGGCGTGGTTGCGGCAACAGGCCGGTAGCCGGATGCAGCGGCAAGCGCTGCGGCGAGACCAGCTCCGGCCGGGCGATTCGATCTGGGTGATAAACTCGGTGCGCGGTCCGATCGCAGGCTGCAGCCTGGATCGACAGGCCTTGCACATCGACCCGCTGATCCGGCACTGGCAACAGACCTGGCAGGAACAGATCGAGCAATGATTCGCCCCATTCTGACCCTGCTGATTGTCCTGTCAATCGTCCTGCTGCTCGCTGCACCCGTGGCCTCGGGCCTGGCCTGGCAACACTATCGGAGTTTCGAACAGACCGCGCTGCCGCACCAGCAGCCGGTCCGTTTGTGGCTCGCACCGGGAGCCACGCTGGGCACGCTGGCGCGCGAGCTGCAGCGCCTTGGACTAACTCGGGCAGACTGGCGCTGGCGCCTGCTTGGGCGACTGCATCAGCCACTGCTGCGGGCCGGCGAATACCAGTTGCCGGTCGGCAGCCATCCGCTGCAGCTGATCGAGCAGATCGAGCGCGGCCAGGTCATGGCGCATCACCTGACCATCGTCGAGGGCTGGACAGTCAAGCGCCTGCGCCAGGAGCTGGCAGCCGATTCACGTCTTGTCCAGACGGCGCGCGAACTGAGTGATGCGGAACTGATGCGACGCCTGGGATGCAGCGATTGCTATGCCGAGGGCTGGTTTCTGCCGGAGACCTATCGCTTCGAGCGCGGCGACCGCGATCTTGATCTGCTGGCCCGGGCGCATCGCGCGATGCGCGATCAACTCGACCAGGCCTGGCAGAATCGTGCCCCGGAGCTGCCGCTGCAGAGCGCCGACGAACTGCTGATCCTGGCCTCGCTGATCGAGGCCGAAACCATGCTCGCGCCGGAACGGGCGCAGGTCTCCGGCGTGTTCGTGCGTCGGCTGCAGCGCGGCATGCGGCTGCAAACCGATCCGACCGTGGCCTATGGGATCGAAGGTGCCTTCGACGGCCGCATCCGACGCGTCCACCTGACCACTGATCACCCCTGGAATACCTACACCCGCCACGGGCTTCCGCCGACACCGATCGGCCTGCCGGGCGCGGCCGCATTGCAGGCCGCGGCGCATCCGGCCGACGGCGAGGCACTGTATTTTGTCGCCCGTGGCGACGGCAGCCATCATTTCTCGGCCACGCTGGCCGAGCACAATCGTGCCGTGGCACGCTATATCCTGGGACGCCAATGAGTGCTCGAATGATCTGCCTCGAAGGCGGCGAAGGCGCCGGTAAATCCACCGCTGTGGCCACCGTGCGGCGTTGGCTGGAGGCGCGCGGCCGAACGGTGCGGAGCACCCGAGAACCCGGTGGTACGCCGGCCGCGGAACGAATTCGCGCGCTGCTGCTGGACCCGGCCACCGGCGAGATCGACCCGGTGACCGAACTGCTGTTGATGTTTGCCGCGCGCCGCGAGAATGTGGTCGGGGTCATCGAACCGGCGCTGGCGGCCGGCATCGATGTGATCTGCGATCGCTTCACCGATGCCAGCCACGCCTATCAGGGCGGCGGCAGGGAGCTCGGGCCCGGGCCGGTCGAGGCGCTGGCAAGACTGGTTCATCCGGATCTCGTGCCCGACCTCGTGCTGGTGCTCGACGTGCCGGTGGCAATCGGCCGGGCCCGGATCGAGACCCGCGAAGGCCGATCCGACCGGATCGAAAACAATCGCGACGAATTCTTCGAGCGCGTCCGGCAAAGCTACCTGCGCCGCGCCGCCGAACACCCGGATCGCTACGCAGTGATCGATGCCGCGCAGCCGCTGGCGATGGTCACGGCACAGATCGAGCGGGCCCTGGAGGAGCATCTGGAATGAATCTGCCGTGGCTGAAATCCGAAACCGAGTCGCTGAGCGCCGAGCTGGACGCGGGCCGGCTGGGTCATGCACCGATGCTGCTCGGTGCCCCCGGCATCGGCAAGCGCGCGCTTGGCGAATGGCTGGCACGTCGGATTCTGTGCCTGCAGCTTGCCGACGGCGAGCCCTGCGGACGATGTCGCTCGTGCGAGCTGATCCAGAGCGGAAGCCATCCCGATCTGTTCCGGCTCGGTCTGCAGGAAGAACGCAGCGAAATCGTGGTCGACCAGGTACGCGAATTCATCGCCGCGCTCGAACTGACTGCCTCGATCGGCTCGCGCCGGGTCGGCCTGATCGAGCCTGCCGATCGGCTCAACCGCAACGCTGCCAATGCACTGCTCAAGACACTGGAGGAACCATCCCCCGAGGTCTGGATCGTGCTGGTGACCGATCACGAAGAGCGCCTGCCGGCGACCATAATCTCCAGATGTCAGCAGCGCTCGATCCGGCTGCCCGAGCCTGCAGTCGCGCGCGCCTGGCTGGCAGCACGCGGCGATTCGGCAGATGCAGCTCGCCTGGCGATCGCGCTGGAACTGGCCGACGGTGCGCCATTGCTGGCTGCCGAGTGGCTCGACGAGCACGGGCTGGAGCAGGCACTGGCCCTGCGCGATGCGCTGGCAGGCCTGATCACCGGCAAGACGGATCCGCCGGCGGTGATGCAAGTCTGGCATTCGATGCAGCCGCAGGCGGGCTGGGCCTGGCTGGCCCGGTTCGCGCATCTGTGGTCGCGAACCGCGTGCGGCGAGCCCTCGGATGTCCTGACCGGAATGCCGCAGCCTCGATCGGCCACGGCCGGAACGATATTCGCCGAATGCTGGCTGGAGGCGCTGCAGGGCAGCCGGCTGGCTGACCGTCCGCTTCGGCATGACTGGATGCTGCAGGCCTGGCTGACCCGCTGGCGCCGGCTCGCTGCAGCCTGAGCCGGAGGCATTTCTGCCGTTCTTTGCAGTACACTGATCGCGTCATATCGTTCGAGGTCAAGCTTCATGGCACAGAAAGGCATCCTGTCCTGCAGCATCCAGGACAAGCAGGATCTGTACCGCTGCTACATGCCGTTCCTCAACAATGGCGGCCTGTTCGTGCCGACGCGCAAGCGTTTCCGGCTCGGCGACGAAGTGCTGGTGTTATTGACCTTGATGGGCGAAGAGCGCATTGCCATTCCCGGCCGGGTCGCCTGGTTGACCCCGCACGGCTCGGCCCGCGCCAGCACCACCACCGGGGTCGGAATCCAGTTCCTCGATACCGTCGAAGGCGAACAGGCGCAGAGCCGGATCGCCTCGGAGCTCGCCGGCATGCTCGATTCGGATCGACCCACCATCACGCTGTGACCGGGTTTCGGCCCGTCGGAACCGGGCCTGGAATCCTGCCCGGACTCCGTCGCCACGCGCACAGCGAGTGTCGATGACCACGACCCCTGCACCTCATCCACTGGCGGACCGCTTGCGGCCCGGCACACTCGATGAGGTCGTCGGTCAGGATCACCTGCTCGGTCCGGACGGTCGACTGCGGCGCATGCTTGAGCTCGGTCGGATCGTGCCGCTGGTGTTGTGGGGGCCGCCGGGCACCGGAAAGACCACGCTGGCACGCTTGCTGGCCGGTGTTGGCGGGCTTCACTTCGAACAGATCTCGGCGATCTTTTCCGGCGTTGCCGACCTGAAAAAGGTATTCGCCGCCGCGCGTCAGCGACGCGCAGCCGGGCAGGGCACCCTGCTGTTCGTCGACGAGATCCACCGCTTCAACCGGGCCCAGCAGGACAGTTTCCTGCCGGTGGTCGAGGACGGCACCCTGGTGCTGGTCGGCGCGACCACCGAGAACCCGTCGTTCGAGCTCAACGCCGCGCTGCTGTCGCGGCTCGAGGTGCTGGTGCTCGAGCGGCTCGATGCGACCGCGCTGGACCGCCTTCTGGTGCGCGCCGAAACCCATGTCGGACGCGTCCTGCCGCTGACCGAGGCTGCGCGCGAGCTGCTGATCAGCCTGGCCGACGGCGATGGCCGATCCGTGCTGAACCTGGCCGAGACGGTCTATGCCCTGGCCGATCCGGGCCAGCCGCTGGACGAGGCGGCGCTGCTGCGCATGGTGCAGCGCCGGCGGCCGGCGCACGACCGCGATCGGGATGCGCACTACGATCTGATCTCGGCACTGCACAAGTCGATGCGCGCCTCCGACGTCGATGCGGCGCTGTACTGGCTGGCGCGGATGTTTGCCGGCGGCGAGGACCCGAAGTACCTGTGCCGCCGACTGATCCGTTTTGCCAGCGAAGACGTCGGCCTGGCCGACCCGCAGGCACTGCTTCAGGCGCTGGCCGCGCGCCAGGCCTGGGAGCAGCTGGGCAGTCCGGAGGGTGAACTGGCGCTGGTTCAGGCAGTGGTCTATCTGGCCTGCGCGCCGAAGTCCAATGCCTTGTATCGTGCGCACAAGGCGGCGCGCAAGGCGGTCGAGCATCACGGCAGCCTGGCGCCGCCGCGCCATCTGATCAACGCGCCGACCCGGCTGATGAAGGACCTGGGTCACGGCGAGGGCTACATCTATGACCACGATACGCCGGAGGGATTCTCCGGTCAGAACTGCTTTCCTGAAGCCATGCCGAGACAGACCTTCTACCGCCCGGTCGAGCGTGGCTTCGAGCGCGACATCAATCGCCGTCTGGACTACTGGGAGCGGCTGCGTCGAACCCGGCAGCGGCCCGATGAAGCTGCGGATTGATTCGCGCCGGAGGATGAAAACAAGGATCCGCACCCCCATCTGAACAGCACCAGGCTGCTGCGGAATTGTGATCATGGAATTCAAGGACTACTACGGCATCCTCGGTGTCAAGCCCGAAGCCAGCGCCGAGGAGATCAAGCGCGTCTATCGTCGGCTGGCGCGCAAGTTCCATCCGGATGTGAGCAAGGAAGCCGACGCCGAGGCTCGATTCAAGGAAGTCGGCGAGGCCTACGAGGTGCTCAAGGACCCGAATCGGCGCGCGCAATATGACCAGTTGCGCAAGGGCGGATTCGGCGGCAACGGCTGGCGTTCCGGTGAGCCATTCCGGCCGCCGCCGGGCTGGCCGCCGGGGGATGCCGGCGCAAGCTGGCAGTTCAGCGAGGGCGCCGAGGATGCCGGCGGCTTCAGCGATTTCTTCGAATCCCTGTTCGGCGGAGCTCGACGCCGGCAGGCACACAAGGGTGCCGATGTCCGGGCGCGCGTCGAGATCGATCTGGAGACCGCCTTTGCCGGCGGTGTTCGCAGGATCCAGCTGGAACGTCCGGAGCGTGCTCCGGACGGATCGGTGCAGCGGCGGCTGCGCTCGCTGGATGTGCGAATTCCGCCCGGCATGACCGAAGGTCGTCAGATCCGTCTGGCGGGCAAGGGGGATCCCGGGCCCGGCAATGCACCGGCCGGGGATCTGTATCTGGAAATCCACATCCGTCCGCATCGTCTGTTCGAACTCGACGGTCGTGATCTGTACCTGACCCTGCCGATCACACCCTGGGAAGCGGTGCTGGGTGCCCGCATCAAGGTGCCGACACTGGCCGGTCCGGTCGAACTGGCGATCCCGGCCGGCGCGGCCTCGGGTCAGCGCCTGCGGCTCAAAGGCCGCGGACTGCCAGGCCCGCCTGCCGGCGACCAGTATGCGGTGCTCAAGATCGTCGCACCGCCGACGGTCGATGAAGAACAGCGCAAGTTGTATCAGCGTCTGAGCCAGATCAGTCAATTCAACCCCCGATCGGGGCTGGAGGCTGCGTGATGAATGAACATCGATTGCCCGAGATCCTCGAGCCGGAGGCCGACAGCGTATTCAGCCTGGGGCAGGTCTGCGCCCTCCTCGAACTTCGCGCCGAAGTGATCTGCGAATGGGTCGCCGAGGGCGTGGTTCGACCCCGCGGCGAGCGCTTGAGCGAATGGCGCTTCAGCCAGCTCGAACTGGAGCGGGCTCGGCGCGCCCGGCGCCTGCAGCACGACTTCGAGCTCGACAGCGCGAGCCTGCCGCTGGTGCTCGAACTGCTCAATGAGGTCCAGCATCTGCGGCGGCGCCTGAAAATGCTTGAAGAGCGCTATTTCGAGTGAGTCGCAGCCCCGCGGAGCAACCCATCGGCAGCGCACGCGACCCGCACGCTGCACTGATTCTCGAAGGTACGCCGCTGTCGGTGCTGTGGCGGATGGCCGGGCCGGCCGTGGCGATGATGCTGCTGTTTGGTCTGAACTCGGTGCTGGACGCGGTCTACATCGGGCAGTTGCTCGGGCAGCAGGCACTGGCGGGGGTATCGCTGGCCTTCCCGGTCACGCAGATCACGCTCGGGCTGGGTTCACTGGCCGGCATCGGTGGCGGCGTGATGCTGTCGATTGCAATCGGCCGTGACGACTCGGCCACGCTGCGTCGATTGCCGGGCGCATGCATCGGCATTGCCCTGGCCGTATCGCTGCTGTACGCGGTGCTTGGCGCCGGATTTGCCGAAGCCCTGGTGCGCGGCATGGGCGCGCGCGGTGAACTGGTGGCGATCGCGGCTGACTATCTGCGGGCGCATGCGCTGGGCGGGTTTGCCGCGATCACCGGCCTGAGCCTGAACATGCTGCTGCGCGGCGAGGGCAAGATGGGCCTGGCGGCGCAGTACATGGCGGCCGGGCTGTGCGTCAACCTGGTGCTGACGCCGGTGTTCATCGCCGTGTTTGACTGGGGCGTGGCCGGCGCGGCCTGGGCCACCAACATCGGCGCGCTGATCGGTGGCGGCCTGGTCTGGCTGCGCTACGCCCGCGGACGCGCCAGCTATGCCGTCGATGCCGGACGGGTCGGCCTGCCGCCGCGCCTGACCCGGCGCATCCTGCGCCTGGGCGCGCCGGCGATGATCTCGTCATCGATGGGGCTGGTTCAGGCGATTGTCGTCTTCAATGTGCTCTCGCGCATCGGCACCGAAGCCGACATCGCGTTCTTCGGCGCCGCCTGGCGCGTGTTGCTGTTCATGCTCACGCCGCTGTTCGGATTGATGCGGGCGTTCCAGCCGGTTGCCGGAATCAACTTCGGCGCCGGGCGCTGGGATCGGGTCCAGCGCCACTACTGGACCTTCGTCGGCGCCGGAACCGCGATCATCCTGCCGATCTGGCTGTTGATGGGGCTGTTCCCGGAACTCGTGCTGGCGATGCTGCTGCCCGGTGTCGAGTTCCAGGCGCTGGAACTGCATCGCTTCCGGGTCATGATCCTGGTGCTGCCGGCGCTGCCGCTGGTATTTACCGCGCTGAGCCTGTTGCCGGCGATCGAGCAGCCGGGCAAGGCCACCCGGGTTTCAGTGGCGCGCCAGCTGCTGCTGTATGCGCCGGTAATGCTGCTGCTGCCGCAGGCCATCGGCGTTTCAGGAATCTACTACGGTGCCACCGCAATCGACTTGCTGTGCGCACTCTGGCTGCTCGGCATCGTTCGCGCCGCGTTTCGTCGTGGTCCGGGTGAGCCAGGTGCCGGGACCGGTCCCGGCATCGGCCCGGCCGATCCCTGGCGCGCGGGCGTGCCGGTGCGCGGCTGATCGGGTCTGCCCTGGAGAGCGACTCCGGCCCTCGACAGCGGCAGCCGGAACACCGGCGCTGGCAACTCGGGACAAGCGCGGTCGCAGCTGTGCTTGCAATCGGCTTCCAGGCCAAAGCGGCGCCGTGCGGCGGCGTCCAGTTCATCCAGCGTCAAGGTGCTCATCCGGTGGCTCCCTGTGGATGCTGCATTTCCAGCGGTCGGGCCCGGACCAGCAGGCGCAAGGGTCCGCCGGTCTCGACCGCATTGAAGGGCCAGCAGGTCACCAGCGTCAGCAAGGGTCCGGGCGCGTCGAGATCGATGGTCGTGGTGCGTGAATCGACCACCGTGAGATCCTGCACTGCCCAGTGACTCGAATGCCCCGAAGCGTCTTCCAGCTCGAGGATCTGTCCCGCTTGCACCCGGCCGAGAAATGCAAAATGGGTGTCGCGGTGGGCCGCGATGACCTGATGACCACGAGGCCCCTGCTGCAAGCCGGGTCCCCAGGCCAGATTGGCTGTCGCCATGCCGTCGACCACCAGACGGTCGATTCGAAGTTCGGGCACGCGCAAGCGCGCCACCGGGCGGGTTCGCGCGCCGGGCCAGGGCAGGGCCTGAGGATCGCCAGCCTGCCACTGGCGCTGCATCAACTGTTGTCCGAGCCAGCCCTTGGACTGGATCCAGGCCGCGGTTGCCAGGTCGGTCAGCGCCCACACCAGCAGCAGCATGATCAGCACCGGCCATAGCCGCCCGGGCAGCCGGTTCGGGTGCAGCAGACGCGGCCTCATGCTTCCGACTCCGTCGGGTCGGGCGCGTCGTGCAGATGCTCGACAGTGCGGTTGATCCGGCGCTGGAACAGCAGCAAAAGCACGAGCACCAGCACGCTGATCCCGCGCAGCAGCGCTTCGAGCGTGCCGCCGTCGGTGGCCGGCATGGCCATCAACAGTGCTGGATCGCGATCGGCCGGAAGCTCGCCGGCCAGGCGCTGTCGGTTCAGGCGGGCGAGCTGGCTTCGCCGCGGCGTGCGGTCGACGGCCACCAGGCTGGTCTGGTCGCTGATGATGCCGTAGTCGAGCGCGGTCAGCAGCCGTTCGTCCTGCCGCAGTTTTTCATCCATCGTGCCGGGCAACAAGGCGGCCAGGCCGTCGATGCGCGAACGTGCAAACGCGCGTGCCACACCCGGAGCGATCGAAAATTGGTTCAAGGGCCACTCGGCTTCGAACAATTCGAGGTCGCGAAAGCCGGTCACGCGCACCGGCGCTGCGGCAAGTTCAGCCAGCGGTCGATCCAGCCGCGCACTCAGGATCAGCGGCTCGCCGGCGTACAGATCGGGCAGGGGATCGGGCCAGGTCTCCGCGCCCAGCGGCCATTCCACGCGCAGGTCGGTCAGTACCGGGGCTTCAAGCTGGCGCAGCAGTTGTTCGCTGCGTTCGCCGACCTGGCCGGGGTCGGCAATTCGGGTCAGGTTGCCGCGCCCGGCCTGGGCCAGCTGGCCCAGGAAGGCGGCATTGACGCCGTGCCCGATGCCGATGACGAACATCCGGCTGCGACCGATCCGCCGTTGCAGCGTTGCCAGGAGCTGGGCTTCGTTGGCAACCGCGCCGTCGGTTGCAAACACCACCTGGCGCAACCGATCCAGTTCGATCGGCGTATTCAGTGCCAGTTGCAATGCCTGATCCATTTCCGTGCCGCCGTCGGCCCGCAGCGCGTCGAGGAAGCGGTAGGCCTCGACCAGATGGCTGCGGCTGGCCGCCTGCGGACTGTCAAACAACGCGGTTGCGCGGTGATTGAAGGCAATCAGGTTGAAGCGATCCTCGGGGCGCATCCGGTCCAGCGCCAGGCGCAGCGATTCGCGCGCCTGCTCGAAGGCCTCGCCCTGCATCGAGCCCGAGCGATCAATCACCAGCACCAGGTCGCGCGCCAGCCGACGCGGACGCGCGTCAGGCGGCGGCACCAGCATCAGCAGGGCATGGGCCTGGCCGTGCAGTTCCTCGACCAGCAATGCCGCCTCGAGTCGCTCCGGCCGGGCTGCGCTCCATTCCAGCTCGAAATCCCGGCCTTGCGCGCCGCGTCCGTCGACCAGCTCCAGCTGCAGCATCCCCGCGGCGCGCTGCAGTCGAACCGGATGATGCAGGCTGGCCGGCGTGCCGATTTCGAAGCCCGGCTGCAATTCAACCGTCAATTGCAGCGCGCGCTCGGCGGCCGGAGCGGCATGGATCGAAGGCAGCGCTGCCTCCGGCGGCACACTTTCGGGCGCCGCAAGGACGGGCCGGTTGGAGTAGCGCGGCAGCAGCGTGGTCGGAAAATGCAGTCGGAAGCGTCCGTCGCGGTATTCGATCCGGTGGCTGAAGCCGATTCTGACTTCAACCGTCTCGCCCGGGCCGATGTTGGTCACGGTGGTCGAATACAACTGCGCCCGGTGCTGCTCGACCAGGCCCGCGCTGCGACCGCTGGCTCGCGCCTCGGCCAGCACGCGGCGCGCATCGGCGCGCTCGCGCAGCTCGCCGACGATGCGGCGCTCGCCGATCCGGATCTCGAGCTCGTCGACGCTGGCATGCTCCGGCAGCGGAAACAGATAACTGCCCTCGGCCCACTCGCCGCTGCGGTTCTCGAACTGCTGCGTGACCGTGGTCCGTGCAAGCATCGCGCTGACCTGGATCTCGACCCGCCCGGACAGCGCCAGCGCTTCGGACACCAGGCCGTCATGTCGAAGCAGCATCCGACTGCTGTCCGGATCGGTCTGGGCGGTCGCCATCGACACTGGCAGCATGCCCAGCAGGGCAAGCCCGAGGAACTTCAGGGTGGCAGATTTCAGTACAGGTTTCATCGAGGGTCTCCGGTGGCTACCTGGAGGCCATTTGAAGCGGCCCGGATGGCAGCAGGCGGCCGGAGTTCGGGCCGATTCAGGCAAGATGTGGCAAAAATCGGGCAATCGATCCGCGCTGTCGCGCAACCAGCCGGGCATCGGGTAGGCTTGTCGCCGATGAAACATGTCGCCGTTGTCGAAGACCACGCCCCGATCCGCGAGAATTACCTCGACGCGCTGCGTCGTGCCGGCTATCAAGCCACCGGCCACGTCGATCGCATGGCGGCCGAGCGCGCCTTCGAACTGGCATTGCCGGACCTGGTGGTCATCGATATCGGTCTCGGTGACGAGCCGGAAGGCGGTTTTGATCTGTGCCGAACGCTGCGGGCATGCGCTCCGGGCCTGCCGATCATCTTTCTGACCGCACGCGACAGCGAGCTCGATATTGTCTCGGGCTTGCGTCTTGGCGCCGATGACTACCTGAGCAAGGACATTTCGATTCCGCACCTGCTGGCGCGGATCTCGGCCTTGCTGCGGCGCGTCGACGCCCTGTGCGGCAGCCGCGAGGCGGGATCCGGGCTGAAACGCGGACGTCTCGATCTGGACCCGGACCGACTGGGGGCGAGCTGGGATGGACAGGTCGTGGATCTGACCGTGACCGAGTTCTGGATCGTGCATGCGCTGGCGCGCCATCCCGGCCATGTCCGCAGCCGCCAGCAACTGATGGAGGCGGCCAGCCTGTACGTCGACGAAGCGACGATCACCTCGCATATCAAACGCATCCGGCGAAAATTCGAGCTGCTGGATCCGCGCTTCGACCGCCTCGGCACGGTACACGGTGCCGGCTATCGCTGGCGCAGCGAGCCGTGAAACTGCGCTCGCAGCTACTGCTGGTCACGGCACTGGTTGGCGCCTTGCCGCTGCTCGGGCTGCAATTCGTGCGCCAGCTCGAACAGATGCTGCGCAGCGGTCAAGAGCAGGCGCTGATCGACAGTGCCGTGGCACTGGGGTCGATCCTGCAGCGCGACGGGCTGTCGCAGTTGAGCGCTGCGTCGGCTGGCGATCCGCTCTATGTCCATCGGGCCGGACCGGGGCTGTTCCTCGATGGCTACGGCGATGACTGGGCCCCCTGGCTCGACCGGGTCGAGCGGCTGGCGCCCGGTCGATCGACGCCAGCCGATGCCGGCGTCAGTCCCGATGCGGAATGGCCGCTGCAGCTGGCGCTGGCCGAATCCAGCGCCGGACTGCATCTCTGGCTGCGCGCCTGGGATCGACAGACGCTGTTTGCGCAATCACCGCAACTGCCCGGCGAACGCCTGGAGCTGCAGCTGCAGCGGCCGGGGCAGGGCATCCAGTCGCTCGAAATCACACCGGCGGCACCCGGTCGTTTCACCCGGACCAGCGCTGCCGGCGAAGTCGTTCATGGCGACTGGCAGGTCAACGCCACCGGCTGGAGCCTGGAATTGCGTCTGCCGCCGCGGGATCGGCCGGCCGCGCTCGGTCTGCGCTGGCTGAACCTCGATTCGCGCGATCGTCCAGCGCAGGTGCTCGACAGTGGCGGCCTGCGACCATTGATTCGGCGTTCAGAACGGATTGATCAGCGCCTGGCCGAGCTGTTGTCTCCAGGCAGTCGGGGCTGGGTCGTCGATGGCGCGGGAAATGTGCTGGGTCACGCCGAGCGGATGAGCCCGGAAAGCGCCCGGACAGCCGTCGCGGAAGGCAGCGGCTTCTGGCGCATGCTGCTGTTCCAGCGCATCGCGGGCAGCTCGGCGGTCGCCCAGCCGCAGCGTGATGCGACCGCGACCCGGCTGATCGGTCGCGAACTCGACCAGGCAATGCAGCAGGGCACTGGCGCGGACTGGGTCGTGCGCAACGATATCGATCAGGGTCAGGTTCGGGTGCGCGTCGCGCGGGCCCTCGGCGATCCGCCGGAAGCCGCGCCGCTGCTGGTTCTCGAGCGGGATGCCGATGCGCTGATGCTGCTGGCCAACGACGCGGTGTTGCGCCTGATCGGCACCAGTCTGCTGAGTTTTTTCGGGGCCGCAGGCCTGATGTTGCTGTTTGCCTGGCGCTTGTCGCAGCGAATCCGACGCTTGCAGCGCGATGCGGTCTCGGCCGTGGCCAGCGACGGGCGCGTGATCGGTCAGGTGCAGGCGCAGCCGGGCGGCGACGAACTGGATGGTCTGTCGCGCAGCATGGCTGAGCTGCTGGAGCGCCTGAAGAGCCAGCAGCAGTATTTGCGCACACTGGCTGAAAAACTGGCGCATGAGCTGCGCACGCCGCTGAGCATGATCGGCTCCTCGCTGGACAATCTGGCCGCCCAGCTCGGTGATGCCCCGGAATCGAAGTCGGTCGAAACAGCGGCCTGGATCGAACGCGCAAGCCAGGGTCAGCGGCGCCTGCAGCGCATGCTTCAGGCCATGAGCGAAGCCTCGCGGCTGGAGCAGTCGCTGATCGATGAGGAGCTGGTTCGGCTGGATCTCGCGGCACTGGTCGCAGAATATGTCGACGGCGTTCGGGCTGGTCTGGAACCGGCAAGCGGGCCGAAAATCCAGCTCGACGCACCGGATGCGCCGGTCGTGATCCTCGGTTCGGCGGATCTGCTGGCACAACTGCTCGACAAGCTGATCGACAACGCGCTCGGGTTCACCCCGAAAGACAGCGCGATTCGCGTCACGCTGCGGCAGGTCGATGGCCGGATTCGGCTCGACATCGACAACGACGGTCCGCCGATCGCCGGCGGCAGCGAGCTGTTTGAACCGATGGTCTCGCACCGCAGCCGGGACGGCGAAACGCCGCACCTGGGGCTCGGGCTGTTCATTGCCGGGCTGATCATGCGTCGTCATCAGGGGCAGATTCAGGCAATCGCGCTGGCAGCCGGCACGCGGATTCGGGTCGAGTTCCCATTGCCGGGGCAGGCGACCACAGAAAATCGTAATTCTCCACAAACTAAAACTCGTTGATCTTACGTAGCTGAGCCCAGGCAATTCTGGAATCTCGTCGCCGATCCATCCGATGACGCACTCTGAATGAGGACTCCTGCGGCCTCAAGTCCTTGCCTTGGTAGCCGGGATTATTGACGGCCTATGCACTCATTGACAGCAAGCTGTACCGGCAGGAGGCCGCTGAATGGCAACCATGACCATCCGGAAAATCGACGATCAGCACAAGGCGCGGCTGCGCGTTCAGGCTGCCCGGCATGGACGCTCGATGGAAGAC
>NPIE01007557.1_pt1 | contig 36921 bp, 39 predicted proteins | sample 8637661 | NCBI WGS metagenome assembly NPIE01 (sample SAMN07420842, study PRJNA396082) | bioreactor metagenome | isolation source: sample BA12 brine-fed electro-methanogenic bioreactor BA | place: Japan: Kochi | collected 2016-12-09 | reverse complement strand
AAAAACATTTTGGACAGGTATGAGTAAACAAAATAATTTCTATGGTGAAAAATGCTTTTACGAAAGATTTTGCTTTTGTTATTTATTACAATTTTTATTAGTTGCAGCGAAGAATCAAACACTGAAACAACCAAATCATCAATTTACGGGCGTGTAACATTCCTCGACGGAAGTGCTGCTACAAATGCACAAATCAGATTAATAGTTACACAAAGCAATCAAAATAAATTTACAAATACAGATCAAACCGGGAACTATAAGTTTGATGATCTCTCGGAAGGCAGTTATGAAATAGGATTTACCAGCTTATCTTATGATATAAATTCATACCGCTCCGAAGGAATTTCCCTTTCAGGCAACAATGTTGAACATAATTTCAACATCACCTATAACATGCTTGATGAAGTTAAGGTTATTATTGTAAGCGATAGTGTGTTTTTTATTCAATTTCAGCCTGAAGGCGCAAGAATAGGCAACAATATCGGCGCAGTAAATAAATTGTTGGGATATTATAGACCAACGACCGGGACGAACATAACTCTTGAGTGTGATGTTTACGAAATTCCGAATGATTTAGTTTGGGAAGAATCAACTTGGCTTACACCGAAATATGTAAGAGATAATTTTGTTTTTTCAATGAGTTTAACCGAAACAGTGAGCAATTTTAATCACAGCATTGAAATTAGTGGAGAAAATATTACAAGGATAATTTCCAATCCGTCAAATGGATTTGTTTTTATAAAAAGAATAGCTGATAATAAAATTTTGAAGGTTCCTTGTGTTGATTTTAAGAACAACGATTTCGGATTAAAGATAGAATATAATTGAGCTATTCTCTCAATCTCATCAATGCCTCCTACGGATATTGAGGTTAACCTCCCGGATTATTCCTTTCTTTTTTCTTCAATCGTTTAGTTTTGGGTAAACATTCATAATCTTATAAAATTATAGCCTACGAAATCAAAAGTAAGTCGATAGTAATTATTTGCATTGAAAAACAAATAAGATTATTTAGAAAAAGTATTTGCAATTCTATAATGAACTAATGGATAATCTTTTTTGATTATTGAAAACTTAATTGCATACTGAGATCTTAACGAAGCAATAGGTTGATAAGAAACAGACTTTGCACCTTTTTAATTCATCTTATTTTTTATTTTCTGCTCTTCACAAAAAATATTTTAACTCATTCAATAATGGAGCCTCTATGAAGGTAAAAATTATATTATGCTTGGTTATGTTTTACACTCCAAGTTTGTTTTGCCAAACAAATATCACTTCCGAACAATCACTTGCTCTATTAAAAGCAGGAAACGATAGGTTTGTAAGGGGCAGCCTAAGTGAAAAAGATTTCTCAGCGGAAATACAGGCAACTGCCCATGGACAAAATCCTTACGCAATCATTGTAGCGTGTTCAGATTCTAGAGTTCCGCCTGAAATAATTTTTGATGAATCAATAGGAAAACTTTTTGTAATTCGGTTAGCAGGAAATGTAATCGACAGGGCAGCCTTGGGAAGTATCGAATATGCAGTGAAATATCTAAACTTGAGTTATTTGTTAATACTTGGACATACACATTGCGGAGCGGTACACACAGTAGTCGGCGGCGGAAATTATTCTCCTGCAATTACATCTCTTGCAAAAAGAATTGCACCAGCGTTTGAAAAAGTTAAGGAGATGGATATTGACAAAGAAAAGAGAGAAGAAGCGACAATTAAAGAAAATGTTTTGCTTCAGGCAAGTTTGGCTCTGGAGATGAGTGACATTATTTCTGGAAACCGCAATAACGGAAAATTAAAAATTGGCGGTGCAATTTATGGTATTGAAGACTGCAGAGTTCATTTTTTTAATTAATAAAAATTGCCGTAATTAATCTATTCTTTTTTGGAAACGCATAACGCTTAACGATAGTATTAATACACCTAGCCCAAGCATTGCAGCAAGTTGAATCCAGAGATCTGCAAAGCCGATTCCTTTTAATATAATTCCGCGGATGATCGTCATAAAATATCTAAGTGGAATTATGTAAGTAATCCATTGAATTATTTGCGGCATATTTTCAATCGGGAATGCAAACCCGGAGAGGAATACCATCGGCATCATAACTAAAAAGATTGCAAGCATCATTGCCTGTTGCTGAGTTTTTGAAATTGTTGAAACGAACAGTCCAAGTCCGAGTGTTGATAAAATAAATACGAAAGAAGAAAACAAAAGAAAAACAACGCTCCCCTTTACCGCAATTCCGAAGATTATATACATTGCAGTAATTACAAGTATCACTGCTGCAAATCCCAGCAATGCAAAAGGAACAAGCTTACCGATTATCATTTGTACCGGTTTAATCGGTGTGACAATTAATTGCTCAAGCGTACCGATTTCTTTTTCTTTGACTATTGCAAGCGATGTTAAAATTAATGTTATGATCATTAGCAACAGTGCAACAATTCCTGGCACCATAAAATTTCTTGTTTTTAATTCGGGATTATACCATACACGTGTTTCCGACTGAACGGAGCCAACCGGAATTACTTGCATCCCGAGTTTATTTCTAATTTCGGTTACAATATCCTTGGAATATTTTTGAGTTATACCCTGCAAATAACCGGCGGCGATTGATGCAGTGTTACCGTCCGATCCGTCAAAGATTGCCTGAACCTGCACAGTTTCACTTCTATTGATTTTTTCTTCGAAGCCGCGAGGGATTACCAATCCCATTATTACTTCTGCATTGTCTATGTGTTCGGTTAGCTGATCGTAGTTATCAACGTAATAATCAAATGAGTAATATCCCGTTGATTCAAAACTTTCAATATACTTTCTGCTTGCTTCGGATTTGTCCATATCATAAACGGCAGTATGAACAACATTTACATCAAAGTTCGCAGCGTAACCGAGGAAAATTAATTGAATAATTGGCGCGACCAATATCATCGCAAACATCTTCGGATCACGTTTGAATTGCAAAAACTCTTTTTGTATGAAGTAGATTATTGTTTTCATTTTTGCTTTTTTTGTCATTGCGAGACCCGACTTGTCGGGGCGAAGCAATCTGTTAATGTCTATGCGATGTCCTCATAAAAGTCTTTCCAGTCAGGATTCATCGAATTTATTAAATCAATTTTCTTTTGTCGTGATCCCGCCTTTATTTGTTTTTCTCTTTTTATTGCATCTTCAATGCTGTTTGTCTCTTCAAAATAAACAAGTTTATTAATGTTGTATTTTGACGTAAATCCTTTTGTTAGTTTTTCTTTGTGTTCATAAACTCGTCTAACCAAATTGTTGGTTACTCCTGCATAAAGAACGGTGTTGTTCTTGTTGGTCATTATGTATACAAAATATTTTTTCATAAAATTATTTTTGGAGATTGCTTCTCCCGCGATAAAACTGCGGGATCGCAATGACAGTTTTTAAATGTTTTTCTTAACTCCTAGCTTCTTTTTTCTTAGAAATTATATTTCCTACTGATAAAAAGAACACTGTAAAAATTCCTAGATAAACCCACTGTAGCCAAAACGCATCAAGCCCAACTCCGCGCAGCATAATTGCACGGAGCGTAGTTAAGTAAAACTTAGCCGGAGTAATGTTCGTAAGCCATTGAATAATTTCCGGCATACTCTCAATCGGGAAAATGAATCCGGATAAAATTAGCGACGGCAGCATTGATGCAAACGTAGCTGCTGTAAACGCAACTTGCTGGGAATCAGAGACTGTCGAAATAAATATTCCAAGACTTGTACTTGCTACGATGAAAATCAGTGTGCTGAAAAACATCAGCAAATAACTTCCTTTTACTACCACATCAAACAAAATGTAACCGGCAATTAATATGAACACTGCATCAATCAGCGCAATAATAACATAAGGCAGAACTTTGCCGAGCATTACCTCCAAATTATTCAGTGATGAAACATTAATCTGTTCAATTGTGCCGCGTTCTTTTTCGCGAACCAATGAAAGCGACACGCTTACAACCGAAGTAATTATTAATATCATAGCAATTAAACCGGGTATTAAAAACACGGTCGTTTCAAGTTCCGGGTTAAACCAAAATATCGGCTGTAAATCAATAGGATTTATCGGATTGATTCCGAGCTTAGCAAACATCTCCTGCTGAAATTCGGAATTATATTTTAATGTAGCTGCTTCAACATAATTTTTTATAATTGTTGCCGTGTTGCCGTCAACACCATCGATTAAAAACTGAATTTTTGCTTCTTCTTTTGCGCGGTACATTTTCTCGGAAAAGTCTGATGGAATTACCATCACAACTTGTGCTCGTTTTTCGTCAAGCGCTGTGGTTGCTTTTGCTTCTTCGCTTATATATTCAACAAAATCGAAATACTCGGAACTTGTAAGCGATTGAATAAATTCACGACTCTCTTTTGATTTGTCCAAATCTTGTACTGCAAGTTTGATATGTTTTACATCGAAGTTAACCGCATAGCCAAACAGGACAAGCAGAAAAACCGGCAGCGAAAAAAGAATTATTAAAAATCTTGTATCGCGACTGATTTGCTTTACCTCTTTTTTTGCAACTGCTTTTATTCTCGATAGACTAATCATCTATTGTACTCTTTGTCTAATAAGTGAATAAAAACATCTTCTAATGTCGGAACAATTTTGTCAATTCGTTTTATTGCGATTGAATTTTTTTCGGTTAATGTCCTTCCGATTTGTTCTTCGCTTTTGAAGTCGTCATTAACAATTATGTGAATGTTGTTGCCGAAGATAGATGTATCATCCACATAATTTTCATTTTGTAAAATGTCCAGCGCATCAACTACTCGCTCACATTCTATTTCGTAAATTTTATTTTTGATATAGTTTGTTTTCAGTTCGCTTGCATTTCCTTCCGCAATAATTTTGCCGGCATTAATTAAAGTAATGAAGTTGCGGTATTCGGCTTCTTCTAAATAGTGAGTCGTAACAAAAACGTTAGTTCCGTTTGCAGAGAGATCGTTGATCAAATCCCAAAAATTTCTTCTTGAAATCGGATCAACCCCGCTTGTAGGTTCATCTAAAAAGACAATTTCCGGTTCGTGAATAACCGCCGCACCGAGTGCAAGCCGTTGCTTAATTCCACCGGGAAGAGATGATGTTAGTAGTTTTTCTTTTCCTTTTAAGTTGGCGATTTGTAAAACCCAGTCTTTTCTTTCTTTGAATTTTTTTCCTTCCAATCCGTAAACACCGCCGAATAAATTGATGTTCTCTTCAACCGATAGATCGTTGTAAAGAGAGAATTTCTGGGACATATAACCGATTACTTTTTTTACTTTGTCTGGCTCATTCATTACGCTGTAACCGCCCACCATCGCATCACCGGAAGTCGGATTAAGTATTCCACATAACATTCTAATTGCAGTGGATTTTTCAGTACCGTTAGCGCCGAGAAATCCGAATACCTCTCCTTCCCTTACGTTAAAGAAAATATTATCAACGGCGGTGAAGTTGCCGAATTTTTTTGTGAGATTATTTACTTCGATTGAGTTCATTTGTTTTTACTTTAATAGAATTCCGATGACCACGCCAAAGGCGGGCAAGCACAGATGCGACTGATTTACACTGACTTAAATCAGCGTTAATCTGCTTTTTCTGTATTATCTGTGATATTTAATAAAAGGTTCTATTCTGTTTCAAAGATAAATTACCGCATCAACCGGCATACCGGCTTTAAGTTCATAACACGGATTGGAGACTTCTATTTTTACTGAAAACACTAACTTTGTCCGTTCTTCTTTTGTTTGAATATTTTTCGGTGTAAACTCTGCTTCGGGAGAAATGTAAGTCACCTTTCCCTCATACGCCTTATCCTTATAAGAATCAGAAAAAATTTCTGCTTTTTGTCCAAGCTTAACTTTTCCCAAATCCGTTTCTTGAATGTATACCACAACTTCAACTTCGCTTTGATTAGAAACTTTTACTAATGAAGATTGCGGATTTACAGTTTCGCCGATTTCAACGAAGATTTCAACTATTTGTCCATTTATGGGTGATAAAATATAACAATCGTTCACTCGTTTTTGAAGAAGATCGACACTTGCATCGGCTGCATTAAAAGCGGCTTTTGCTTGATCCAACTCTTCCGGTCTGGCAAAATTCTCTATTTTTTTGAGATTTTGCTTTGCTGAATTGAGTTGAGCTTTTGCAATTGTTAGTCTTGTTTTAGCATCATCAAATTGTTTCTTTGTAATTGATTGATTTTCGTACAGATTTTCCATTCTCTCAAAATCAGTTTTGGCAGATTCATAATTTGCTTTGGCCTGATTTAATGCTTCGGCTGCTTGACTTTTATCCTCGCTTCTCGCTCCTTTTTTGAGCAAATCATATTTCGCTTGTGCGAGGTCTCTTTATGCTTTAGCTTGTTTTAATTGCAGAATATATGTTTCGGGATCGATAATAATAAGAGTATCCCCAATACTAACCCGGTTTCCTTCCTCTTGAACGATTCTCTGAACAGTTCCCGCAACTTGGGAACTTAGAATGATGTTAGTAGTTTCGACAGTTCCCGAAAGTTCAATTTTTTCTTTTACTCCGTTCTCGCCACGGGCGAATAAAATGGCCATAATCGAAGTTACGGCAAATAATTTTTTCATTTTAAGTACCCGATTTGTATTGAGTAAATAGTTCTTTACCTTTATCAGAGAGAATTCCGGCAAATACAATTCCTAAAACCATTTCACCGGCTTTTTGCATTGATATGTTATTGTGAAGTATAAACTCGGGGCTAACCACTCCTTGAACCGCCGAAACAAGCACCCCCATTATGATGTTTGTTGGATAGTCAGCAATTAATCCTTCTTTTTTGCCTTGTTCTACTAATAGTGTCATATTTTTCTGCATCATTTTGATGCGAAAGTCGTTTACCTCAGCCCAAATATCCGGTGCATAATATTGCAGATCATTAAGCCACTTGTTCGAAATAGCGGCAATACGATTTGAAAAGAGCTCGCTTATTTTGTAAAGCTTTATTACTGCGTTTCCATTGGTGTTTATAATCGACTCAATTTGTCCGCCTAAATCGTTACGAATTCTCACAAAAACCGCTCTAACTAATTCATCTTTGCTTGAAAAGTGCTTATATATTGTTTTTTTACTTATACGAAGCTCTTTAGCAATTTCATCCATCGTTGTCTTGTGGAAACCGTTATTCATAAAATGAGTTTCGCAGAACTCAAGTATTTTAAGACTTTCTGATAATTCTTTCATTGGAAACCAAATTAGTTTTTATGGTTTCTAATATAGCAATTGGAAACCATAAATTAAAGAAAAAGTTTCCAGAGTTTCAAAAAAATTATTTAGTGTGATGAATTAGGCGTTTATTTTATGCCTACATATCGAATTACATCTGCTATGCCGTTATGATGAGCACTTTCATCAAGCTTAATTTTTTCTTTTGAAAAGGAAATTATCTCCAAATCAGCAAAATCAGAGAAAATTTCTTCAAGTGAGTGCAGTAAATCAGGATTTTTTGGACCGCCGGACGAATTTGAAAGTTGCTCTTTCGAAAATGATTCAAGAATCACCACTCCCCCGTTCTTTAATGAAGAGACAGCCTTTCGATGAACTTCTTCGCGAAGTTCGGGCGGAAGATGAAGGAAAATTAATCCAACGGCATCATAATAGTTTTCTTTTGGAGAATAACCGGCAAGATCGATGACCGTATAGTTAATAGAAACAGCATTTTCTGAGGCTAATTTTTCGGCTTTCTTTTTCCCCTCTTCACTCCAGTCAACCGCATCAACTTGCCAACCTAATTTTGCAGCGTAAACGCCATTCCTCCCCTCGCCTTCTCCAAACAATAACAACCTGCCGGGATTAAGTTTATCTATTTCTTCCTTAAAAAATTGATTCGGTTCTTTGCCGTAAGCGAATTCTTCCTTTGCAAAACGTTCGTTCCACATTTGTTTCATAAAAATCTCTTTAACAATAATTATTGATGACTCACAAAAATAACAATTAGCCGAACTTAAACCATTCGTTTTTCGGGTAAACAAAAAATTAGGGCATATGTCTTATTGATAAGCTGTTTAATATACAATAAATTGATTTACGAATGAGCGTTTAAAATTGACATTAAATTTTCTTTTTGAAATTATATTAAATAAAAAAGGAGAAAACATGAAACTATTTGATGTAGTAATAGTCTGTTTTCTGCTGTTGTTTGTAATAGCAGAAAAATCATTTGCTCAAGCCGGCTTGCCCGATCCTCGCTTCGTTAATTCCGGCAGCGTTACCGTATATCTTCAGGGAAGTAAAACCGCTGCAATGGATGTTGCAGTTGATAATTCAAGTAACATTTATGTATCTGGGATTGCAGGCGAAAGGGACTATAATGACGGCGATTTTGTGGTTCTGAAATTATTTCCCAACGGTGTAATTGATTCATCCTTTGGTATAAACGGTATTGCTTCCGTAGATTTTGGGGACGTTTCAGAGTACGGTGCATCAATCGCAATTCAAAATGACGGGAAACTTGTAGTTGCCGGAACACAATCGATTCAGCAGCATGGGCTGATTGCTGTTACACGTTTAAATTCCGACGGCACAATTGACGCTTCGTTTGGAACCGAAGGCAAGGTTTTGTTTAATCCGGTAGCATTTAGTTATTTTGGCTGGATTCAAGATATGCTTATTCAGCCAGACGGCAAAATTCTAATGACGGGATATGTTTTCAACGGGGCTGACAAAGATATGCTTTTGGTCAGGTTAAACAGCGACGGGAGTTTTGATTCATCATTTGGCGCGTTTGAAGTTGCTTTCCCTGACGACGGCACAATCATATTCAATCAATTTTATGAAACGGAAGAATTCGGAAATAAAGTGCTGCTGACTCAAGACTCCGGTATTATTGTAGTTATGAAAAGCCATGTTATGCCGGCTGTTGTTAAGCTTAAATCGGATGGGTCAATTGACTCAACTTTCGGTGAAAACGGATCAGTCAAATTTAATATGAGAATTAACCAGTTCGGCGGAAAAATTGCCGGTGATGGCTTCTCCGGTGCATTGCAATCCGATGGTAAAATTTTGATAATCGGTTATGATGACCCAAATAATGCAACCAATAAAGATGACTTTGGAGTGTTCAGATTAAATACTGATGGATCGCTGGATGAAACATTCGGAGATGTCGGTTATCAATATATCGATTACGCAGGCGGCAACGATTGGGGAAGAGATATTTTGGTTGATGAAAATGATAGAGTTTTACTCGGTGGCGACTTTAATGTGAAGATAATTTCAGACGGTGATATTAGAATGGGTGTTGCAAGATTAACTTCGGACGGTACGATTGACAATTCATTTGATGCCGACGGAATGTCTTATTCAATGCAGGGTAAGATCGGTAAATCGATGGCGTTTTCACCGGATTCTGCCTTGGTAATTGTCGGCACTTCAAACAACAGCGGCTTTTATATTGCAAAGTTTCTAACTCACTCATTAACAACTGACATCGAAGATGATCGGACTGTATCTAACAGCTTTGTATTAAATCAGAATTATCCGAATCCATTTAATCCTTCAACAACAATCAGCTATTCACTTCCCGTGCAAAGCGAAGTAGAGATAAAAATATACGATACACTTGGAAAGGAAGTGGCAGCATTGGTAAATGAAATTAAGTCCGCCGGAAATTACAGTGTACGTTGGAATGCTTCATCCCTCTCCAGCGGTGTTTATTTTTATAGAATCTCGGCAGGCTCCTACACCCAAACCAAGCAAATGCTTTTGATGAAATAAACCTATTATTATAGAGACGGGTTATATCCCGTCTCTATATCCGCACTGAACGTAAGGTAACATGATTACTTTTCTTAATTTAACATTCCATTAACAATTTTCAGTTTATAAACACTTGATATCAGACGATAAAGAAAAAAATTGCACAACGTCTTTTATGCGCGAACGAATATAATTAAGCATTTAATGTGAAAATGAACGAAAATTCTTATACATTTGAGTCTTTCGAATGTACCATTTATGCATTTGCTTTTAAATATTATCAATGCGGAGTAAAACTGCGAGGTACAAAATAGAAGCAAACGAAAAATTTTTCTGCAGAACACACTGTGCCTAAAAGGCAAGTTTTCAACAAGCAAAAAACATAGTTTAACATAAATGAAAGGAGCCAATATGCCTTTAAGAACTGCATCAGCCGTTTGGAACGGAAAATTAAAAGACGGAAACGGAACAATGAAATTAGGCAGCGGTGCTTACGAGGGACAGTACTCTTTCGCTTCCCGTTTTGAAGAGGGAACCGGAACAAATCCCGAGGAATTAATTGGCGCTGCTCATGCGGGATGTTTTTCAATGGCTTTCTCCGCTGCGTTGGAGAAAGAAGGCTTTGAGCCAAAGTCCATCAGCACAGAAGCAAAAGTCAATTTAGTAAAAGGAGATGAAGGATTCAGTATTACTGAAATTACTCTCGACTGCAAAGCTGAAATTCCCAATATAGATGAAGCTAAATTCCGGGAAGTTGCGGAAGGTGCCAAAAAAGGCTGTCCGGTTTCAAGAGCTCTCGCCGGTGTTGATATTAAATTAAATGCGGCGTTGGTGTAGGTTTATAGAAATGTAACCTTCGAGGTCTAAAACAAGTGACCTCGAAGGTTAGTATAAAACTTTTATTCTTCCAAATAATGTTTGATTACATTTTTTATTGCTTGTTGACAAACATCGCAAAAAGGTTTTACACCTTTAGAAAACATAATACAATCGAGCATTGGTCTATAAAGTCCGTGCTGCATATAGCCCGCCCCTTCAAACGCACCGACTTTCCCGTAGTACTCGTTAGCTCGTAAATGCGCATCAACTTTATTGCTGTGTGCTTTATCGAGTTTATTATAATTTTCTTCTGCCGCTTCAATTTTTTCTTTAGGCGCTTTGTTTTTTTTCAGCTCTGCAATTTCGTTATTTAGTTTTCGTCTTTCTTTCTGCCATTCAAAATCCATCGTATCGAATTCTTCTTTATTCCACGGCGTTGGTATTGGTGTCGATTCTTCAACAAGTTCTTTCCATTTCAGGTTTTTTTCATCAAGCAGCGCGGTTATGTTCGGTTCGAATGGTTCCCTGTCCGGTTTATAGAAATCGGAATAAGCCACATCGGAAGTATAGTATTCGTCTGCAAGTCCGGTAAATGAATGACCGAATTCGTGAAGAAAAATATAATCTCGAAATTGTGTATCCGAAGTAAACGTACAATAAAAATTATAAATACCACCGCCGCCGTAACGATTTTGATTTGCCATTATGTAAATCGCATCAAACGGAACTACAGAAGCAACATCATTAACTGTATGAACAGATTCGGTCAGCAAGTATCTTTCAGATCCCATCGAATTAAAAGTAGTATTGAGAGCAGTCTCTTTGTAAATTTCTGCTCGCGGTTCGTCTACACCGCTGTTCTTAGAAGGTTTTAACACACCGTAAATATTGAAATAATCTTTCATCGACATGTACGGTTCTAGTGAAAAGAAAACCTCGGTAAAATGATTAACATCTTTTTCAAATTTGTCAGTTTCTTCCTCGGTATAACCATCACCGAGAATTACAACATCAACTTTTGAATGAGGATTTCCGCCGATGTGTGATTTAATAATTTTATAATTAGAGTAATCAATCTGCAAATCGCCGAACGAATCTTCTTCCGGATTAATGTTTAAACTAAACACTTCCTTGAAAGAACCGTCTTCCTGTCTTTTCTCAACTGCAAACTTAACCGGTACTTTAGGAAAGGGAATAAGGGCAACTTCTTCAAATGTTTTTACCTTTCCGTCAATTGCATCTTGACTTGTTTGATATTCTTTAAAATAGCTGTCGAAACCTTTTGAGTAGAGAAGCTTGTCTGTGTCAGCATCAAATATTTTGATGTAGTATGCACCGTTATTAAAGTTATCAATTAAATTTGTTCTGCTCCCCGACCAAATGCCGTAATTAAATTTTCCCACTACTTCAATGCTTTCTGTATTTGCGTCCCCTGTATGAATGTAATCGATTCTTAAAGTTGAATCTTCGAAATACTTGTTGAAGTTATCAAAATCCTGCGCAAATATTGAGAATGACAAAGCAGCAGAAAGAACTAATGTTGTAATTAATTTCATTTTAACCTCGACACATTTTTGAATTTTTGAATTATTCTCTAATCAGCAGCGCAACATTTTCAATATGGTATGTATGCGGGAACATATCTACCGGTCTAATTTTTATTAATTTGTATCCGGCTTCCGTGAGCAATTTAATATCACGAGCTTGTGTTGCGGGATTGCAGCTTACATAAACGATTTTTTCCGGTGAAAGCTCGATTATATCAATCACTGTTTTCGGATTCATCCCGGCTCGGGGTGGATCAGATATTACAATATCCGGTTTGGGAATTGATTTTTGCTCAACAACAGGCAGAAAAGACTTGTTCAAATCCGCCAGTTCAAAATGAACGTTTGTTATTCTATTTAATTCCACATTCGTGTGAGCATCTTTCACTGCATCTTCAATACTTTCAAAAGCATAGACCTCTTTAACACTTGGGGAAACAAAAATAGAAATTGTGCCGGCACCTGAATAAAGATCATATACAATTTCATCACCAGAAAACCCGGCAAAATCAAGTGCTGTTTTATAGAGATTTTCAGCTTGAATTGTGTTCGTCTGAAAAAACGAATTTGGGCTGATTCTAAACAAAAATTGACCGATTTTGTCGAAAATCACCCCATTTCCGTAAAAAATTTGCTCAAAATCGCCAATTGCCACTTGAGCTTTTTTCTCATTTACATTATTCACAATTGTTGTGATTTTGGGCTCAAATTTCCGTAGCTCATCCGCATATTTTCCGAACAATTGTTCATCTAATTTTGAAGTGACTAAATTCACCATTAAATCATTTGTGTGGTTGGATTGCTTGATAACCAGGTTTCTCAGATAGCCTTTGTGCGTTTTGGTGGAGTAAATTGTTGTTCCTTTCGACTTGAAAAAGTCCCGTGTAAAATTAAGTATTCTTGTACTTTCTTCCGATTGAAGATAACATTCGTTAATATCTAAAACTTTGTCGAACATGCGCGGAATATGGAGACCTAAGGCAAAGTTTTGGTCTTTAATTTCGTCTTTTTCTTCAATTTCGTTCGGCCAGAGCCATCTTTTATCGGCAAACGAAAACTCCATTTTATTGCGGTAATAGAAGATTTTCTCGGAGGGAACAATCGGTAATATTTCAAAATCTTTCAATCCGCCTATTCTCTCAAATATATCTTTGACCTGTTCAGCCTTGTATTTAAGCTGAATTTCATACTTTAGGTCTTGTTGTTTGCATCCGCCGCAAACTCCGAAATATTTACAATTGGGCAAAGTTCTATCTTCAGAGGGTTCAAGGACAGTAAGGACTTTGGACTCCGCATATGATTTCTTAATCCGCCGTAATTCTACCGTAACTTTATCGCCTGGATAAGCGCCGTTTGCAAAAACAACGTACTTTTTCCCGGAATTATCTCTCGTAATTTTTGCAATTCCCTTTCCCTCAAAAGCATAATCGGTTATTTGTAGTTCGAGTATGTCGCCTTTTTTCATATTAACGTTTGTTCACTTTTGCTGTGATCGTACAAAATCCAATAAATTTATCCGCCCCTTGTTTTAGGTATGCTTTAGATTGATGGCTGATTTGGTTGAGAAGTTTTTTGTAGTAACTTTTTTCTTTTTCACTGAGTTCTTTCATTGATTCCGAAAGCTTTTTTAGGTTGGTCGAATAATAGTCTCTAAGAGTATTCGAGAAATCCAGAATATCGTAGACTTCAAACCTTCTTTGCTGATAATAATTTCTAATTTCTTCTATAAAGAGCGGTTCTAAATCGGAATCATCAAACATATCCTGCACAAATTGAGGAACGAGCTTTTCCAACTTTACAATTTCACCGGATATTAATAAACCGGCATCAACCAGCAATTTCTTTATTTCTTTTAGAATTTGATGCCGCCTGATTCCCGAAATAGAAGCTTGTGCGTAAACAATATCAAAGGTATCAGGATTAAAATCCGTTATTTCAAAATCCATCATCTTCGGATTAACAGCATCAACATTTTCCAAAATTAATCTCGAATTCATCAACGATTCATAATCTTCGACAATTAATTCTACCAATTCTGCACCGCTTTTAAGAAATTCCTCTGCAATTATTTCGGAACCGGAACCGAAAATCAATATTTTTTTCCCCTTCAATTCAACATTGTCAAGTGTATAATTAAGCTGTGAATCGCCGCCGGGAAGATGTATTTTTTTCGTCATTTTCATTCAGCAAAGATATGAAATGTTGTTGAGAGTATTTGAAAGAAAGCAATCTAATTGGAACTTATCATTCGCCTAAATATCTATAGAGCACATCTTCCCATTTTTTATCACTAATGTGTTTAATTATCTGCCGGTTTAGGTTTTCTCTCAGCTTACTGTTAGCTGGTATAGCAAACCCATAGTATACCGGCTCAAGTGTGATGGGAAGAACTTTTACTTTGGATGATAAGTTTTGTTTTTTAATTAAGTACTTCATAATGGGGGCATCGTACACAAATGCATCTAGTTCTTTTTTCGCAATTTGAGAAACACCTTTTTCTACGCTTTCAACATAAGTGTAATTTATTCTTTTCTCTGCAAGGAAGCTTTCTGCGGAAGATTCTTTTATCGTTCCCACTGAAGCGCCGTACAATCCGTTCAATCCTTTTATTTTGGTATCAAGCTGTCCCACAGTAAGAGCCGAAGCAATAGCAGCAGTTATGCTTGAAATAATTATAATTGCTGCAAACATCCAAACAAGAGTAACAATTCTGCCGCCAACGGATTTAGGAGCTTTGTCGCCGTAGCCGACGGTAGTCATTGTTACCGCGGCAAACCAAAAACTTGACCATAGTCCTTTTGATTTTCCGTCGCCGAAGTTTTCCGGATTTTTCTTTCTTTCAAATAGCCAGGTTATAAAACCGACGGCAAACAAAATTAAAACAAGAATTCCAACGGCTTTTAAAAAATCGAACGACAAAACTCTTTTTGCTAAACCAAAAAAGCCCTCTTCTTCTTTGGCTTCAACAGCTATGCTTAACCCCGTAACAAGGTAGGGAAGGGTGAAATCCATTTTTTCTTCACGTTCAGCTGTAATTGTAAGTGGAGAAACCGCAATATCAATCTCTCCTTTTTCCACAGCATTAATTAGCCCCTCAAGGTCATACTCTTTTATATCATATTGCAGATTTAATTCTGAGGAAATTGTGTTCCAAAGCTCAAATGAAATCCCGTCCCATCTACCGTTTTGTTCTTTAATAACGAACGGTTCGGCTACTTTAGTTCCTACCGTGATTTTATTTTGTGCATTAAGTAAAACAACGATTGATATGATAATAAAAAGAAAACGGTGCAAACCAACCTCCCTAAATTATTTTTCTTTGTTAAGCAACAATTCGAGTATAATTTAAAGAAATTTTCTCTCTTTACTAAAAAGTAGTTGGGAAATTTGTCGTGAGACTAAAAACTTACACTTGAATAAATTAAAACTGACAAAGCAATGTTTAGGATCGTTCCAAACTTGGCATCTCGCCATGAAAGAATAATTACAATTTGAGAAATTACTATCGCACTTCCGCAAACAATCCGCCATAACGAATTGCCAGTTAAAAGGGAATAAATAGTAATTAAAAATAGAATAGTAGAGAGCAGCCAAAATAAGCCAACCGGTTTTGAAATGTCAGATTTCAATCCCGTAATCTTTTCAGGCTTGATTGATTTAATAAACCCCATAAGATGTATCAACCCATGAATGAGCAGTAATATGATTATTAAATTTCTCACATTAAAGTTTGGCTAGCATACAAAGAACGAAGTTAAGGTTCAATTCCTAAAATTAGCAAAGGAACAGGGGGATTAGTTCTGCCGTGTCTCATAACATTATGTACTTCTTTTTCAAACCAAGGAGGACCCGAAGACATCTCTTGCTGCATCTTTTTTGTGGGAACTATTTCGATACCGATGTTAATAATTTCTCCATTGTAAAATGATAGGTGTTTTACAAACAAATCATATGTAACGGCAAAATATTTACCTAATTGAACTTCAATACCGATTTTGTTTTTAATAAAATCAGTTTGGTTATAAGAATTATGAAGCGGATGATGAATAGATTCTAGAAGTTCTTTTTGTTTTTCAAAAGAGAGAGGCTCAATCTGCTTAACAATATGATAATCTGTAGAAACATAGAAATCTCTTCTTCTTTCTTTCCAACCCAAGTTATAGAGTTTATCTTTAAAATCTTGATTTAAACTAGTTGGGTTAAATAATAGTCTTCCAACCATCCCTTTTTCTTTGGACTTTTTAGTTCTATGTTTTTCTGCATCAATGGAGCTAATAACTTTTTTAATTTGGTCATAATCTTTTTTGTGATGAACTAGTAAATATTCTTCACCATTGAGATGTGAATACTTTTGGGCTATTTTCATTATGAGTTTCTCTTTTAAATTTTTACCGCCATTCTTCTGGAATTTGAGCAACTTTATCTTTTTTTGAAGGTATATGTATCGGTTTAGTTATGGGTCGGTATTTTAGATTACCTTCTTTTAAAGCAACAATTCTTTTTTCTGCTATATTACAATATTCTTTCTCTTTATCAATTCCAATCGCGTTTCGGTTATTTTTAATTGCAGCTACAATCGCAGATCCAACACCTGCAAAAGGGTCCAATACCCAACCGTGCTCATTGGTTAAAGCAAGAATACATCTCTCAACAAGTTCAATCGGATATTGACATGGATGAATAGTTTTCTCGGGGTGGTTTGATTTAACATTGGGAATATTCCATATTTCTTTATCCCATTCATTTGCAACTATTTCCCAAACATCTGAAGGATTTTTACCCTTGGGGTTACCAGAGAGCTTTCCTTTATTAGGACCTTTGTAATGTCTTTTCCCTGGGTACTTGGATGGAACACGAACATCGTCTAGGTTAAAGATAAAGTCATCAGTTTTTGTAAACCATAAAATGGTTTCATATCGTCCTGAAAATCTATTAGAAGCGTGAAGCCCATGCCCAAACTGCCAAATTATTCTGTTTCTTAATTTTAAACCGAGTTTTTTGAATATTTGATAGTAATAAATATCTAACGGAAACACCTCCCCTTTTTCAACAAAATTTCCGACCTGCCAGCAAATACTGCCTCTTTCCGAAAGAATCCGAATTAATTCAGAAATAATTTCCTCTTGCGTTGACAAGTATTTTTCAATAGTTGTTTTAGTTTCGTATGATTTTCCAATATTATAAGGGGGCGAAGTAATAATTAAATCAAAGCTGTTCTTTGGAAAATCTTTAATTACACCCAAGGCTTCCTTATTTATAATACTGTATTTAATTTTGGGGTCAATATATTCAAATAGTTGTTCTTTTATTTTCATAAGTACTTTTTCGATAAAATATAAAAATATCTTTAGACAAACACAGTTTCAAGTATAAGTAAAAATTTAGAAAATCACTCATGCGGTTCCATTCCGTATTTCGTCCACTCTTCTTTGGAAGGACCGTAAATGCCGGGTACCATTAATCCTTGCAGCCTCATTAAAATAGTCATCTGGGCACGGTGATGAATCTGATGTTTAACGAGCATCGACAATATTTGTCTCTTTTCAAATGTTTGTCCGTATAGCTCAATTGATTTTTTTAGGTCTACATCACTCCAAACATTCTTTACTGCGTTTACTAATTCATCACTGTACTTTTTGTAGGTATCTGTAATTTCTTTCATTGTTTCAGGGATTGGCTTCCCGTCGAGAAAATCTTCTCTAAACAAATCTGCTTTGTGATTCATTTCTGTTAATGTTTGTGTTATGTGCCAGGCTAATCTTCCGATACTTCTAGTGTTATCGGAAACTTCTGTTGAAAGATGTTAGTCATCAATATTAAAAAAAAGTTGAAGGGTAAATTCTTCTTCGGTTTTCCATTCACTAATAAAATCATCGATTGTACCATACATAGGATTACCTCGATTTTTAATTAAAAAAATAATGGAACACAAAAGAGGCTAAAGTAAATGATTTTCGCAAAATAAAACCGTGCGAATCCGTTTAATCAGCGTCATCAGTTCTATTGCTTTAGCTTAAGTCTCTCCGGCAACTTTTCTCTTCTTGAAATATCACTTAAATCTTCCGCTTCGCGGATTATGTCGAGTTCTTTGTTTTCACCAATCATAACAACGTTTGGGCGGTATTCAATAAACTGCATCCACTGAGTAACGTTGTAAGCTCCGACGGGCGAAAGAATTAACCTCGTTCCTTTTTCCATCGGCGGTAGAAGTGTGCCTTCTTCAATCACGTCAATATTCATACATAAAGGACCGTTGACAATTGCCGGTTCGTTTGTACCGTCAACTTGTCTGTCGATTTCCAACTTATACTTATACCAAAAAGCAGTATAAAGAAGATTGATTCCACCATCGGCTATATAAGATTTTCTTCCGTCGGGTAATCTCTTCGATGCAATAATTGTTGTAATCAAGTAACCGGCTTCATCAACAATTCCTCGTCCGGTCTCAAGATACAGTTTGGGTAAATCACCTGCTTTCAAATTTCTAAATAAAGACGTTGTAATATTTTCAGCATATTCGTCAATCGAAGGAACCATTACATCCGGTTCCTGGTAAGTTCCTTTCAATTTACTTTTTGAAGGGAAGCCGCCGCCGATATCGTAGTATTCGATTTTCAGATCAAACTTATCTTGAATTTCATAACCGAACTTAACCATCTTTTCAATTTCAACTGCGTAAGCATTCGGTTCTAAAATGTACGTGCCGATATGACAATGCAGCCCGTTCAAAACAAGTTTACCTTTGCTTGCCATACGTTTAACCGCATCCATAGCCTGCCCGGAATCAAGATTCAATCCGAAGCGCGACCATTGCGGGTAAATTCCCGTATCCATATTTAAGCGCATACCGACTTTGATTTTTTTGTTCAGCTTGTCGGCAACTTTTTCCAAGTCATAAATTTCATCAAAGTGATCGATGTGAATCATCGCATTTTCTTTTACTGCTTTCTCAAGTGCATTCATATTTTTATACGGGCCGTTGTAAATGATTTTATTTCCCGGAATTCCCAAACTTCTTGCCTTATCGTATTCCATTTCGGAAACAACTTCGGCAATTGCACCTTCTTGATGCAGAACCGAACAAACAGCCGGCAGGTAATTTGTTTTGTAAGACCAGCCGAAAGTTACATTCGGATAACGCGTTGAAAAAGAATTGTAATAAGCTCTGTACTTCTGACGCAAAGTAGTCTCTGAAAAAACAAACAAAGGTGAACCGAATTTTTCAACTAATTCGTCGATTGCAACACTGTCTATCTCAGTTCGGATTTTTCTAGTATAATAAGGGCTGCTTCCGAACTTGTTCATCATTCCGGTTTGTACTTTTAATATTACCGGTTTTTCATATTTCTTAGCCATCTTAATTTTCTCCCTTTGTAATAACATTTTGGAAGGTGCTCATATCGGTAATCGTTTCGTATGTGTAACGTACATAGAGTTTTCCGGCATCGTAATCTTTATCTAATTCAAATGGTAACTCTAATGCTTTCTTTACCATGTTGGCGGGAAGATTAATTCCGCATCCCGTTGCAAAGTATGACCAAGCGGGGAAGCGGGGATTGATTTCTATCAAGTAAACTTTTTCTTTATCAACTATACATTCTAATTCAAAAGGACCTTTCCATTTATATTCTTTTACAAAATTTGAAGCGGCATTCATCATCAATTCATTTTTAATTGAAACACCGGTCCAAATTTTACCGAGTGAAGTAATCCACATTTTTTTTAGTCCGAGTTTACCGATTAAATTTCCTTCACCGTCACCAACACCAACAACGTTCATCTCTTCACCTTTAACAACTTCTTGAAGAATGATCGGGTAACCCCACTCAGCGGAAATTTTATGAAAATGACTCATAGCTTCCTGAGTTGTGTAAGCTCTTTCTGCTTTATAATATGCACCCTTTACCATAACAGGCAGACCGATTTTTTCAACTTGTTTATTCAACTCTTCGGGTGAACTAACAACAGCGGTTTGCGGTAAATCGATTTTAACTTTTTCAGCAACCTGCAGAAGTTTATCTTTTGCGCGGAGTTTGTATTGGCTTTCGGTCGGTACAAAAATTTTAATACCGAGTTCTTCAATTTCTTTTGTGTATTTGGTGTAGATGGGCAGCTCTGAATCGAGATTTGGAATTACAAAATCCAATCCGTATGAATCTTTAATGTATGCCAGCCTTTCGAGCAGCGCATCTTTCCCGCTTGAAGGATAAGGAAGTATAAAAGTTTTATCAATCAGCCAATCCAAATAAATGCCCGGCTCCATCGCATCGTATGCAAGTCCGATTACTTTTACATTTAAGTCTGGAGCTTCTTTTAAAGAGCGTGCAACGCCCACACCCGGACCGGGATTATCTACTGCATTAATTCCGGATACGGCAATTTTTAATTCTTTCATCCTTAACCTCAATAAAGATTGTATGTGTTAAGATGAGTTATGAAATCGGAAATATCTTTTGAAATTTCTTCGGGTGTGTCATCGAATTCGTTTGAAAGCTCTTCGGCTATTTGATCGATATCTTTTCCGTCGCGTAAAGAATTGATTATGAAAAGTCCGGTTGGATTTACGGTGTAGCTGTCCCCCGTAGTGGGATCAAAAATGAAACCTTCGGAATTAACGGCAAGTTTACTTAACCTGTTCATCTCCCCTCCGATATTTTTTCTGTTTATCTGTTTTGACAGCAGCTTTTCTATATAGGTTTAAATGTAAGGAAATTTTTGAAAATTGTATGCAAATAAGTCTGGTTTCACGATATGACTCTGATGGAATAATCAAATGTATTTATGACCCGTGTGATTTTATTTTTAACAAAACGAACACGAAGAGGGTAAGAAGAACACAATGAAGTATTTATTGATTGGAATATTCATATAAAGTTTCGCTTTCCATAATTTCGGAGAAACCGTTTCCGTCAAATACTTCTGCTGAAATATTTTTACCGTAAATTAATTTATAGGCGAGTTGCAGTAAATGATTTTCTATATTGAAAGTTTTTGTGCATTCGTTACAGATTTGCAAACCTTCTATTTCTCCGTTTGAATTTAACAGCAAATCAATCTGTGAATTTGAATAGATTACAGAATCTAACCCGGTGTATTGGTTGATTTGTGTTTCAAGAAGGTTGCCCTCTGCGTCATCAATTTCAAATAACTTGTCGTATTCTATTGTTTCTTCGAATAAAATTTTATAAAACATATCGATAAGATGATTGTATAATATTTTCGATTCAATTTGAATTTATTACGAAGAATATTAGTTTATAAATGGTAGATAAAGTAAATACAAATTAATTGAAAGGAGAAAACAATGGCTGAAACACCAAGTGCAATGGTAGAACTAGGAACTAAAGCTCCAAGTTTTAATTTACCAGATACAATCTCAGGAAAACAAATTAGTTTGGATGAAATCAAATCCGACAAGGCAACGGTAGTAATGTTTATCTGCAATCACTGTCCTTATGTTATTCACATTGTTGACAAACTATCGGAAGTTGCAAAAGAGTACAAAGAAAAAGGAATTAGCTTTGCGGCAATAAGTTCAAACGATATTGAAAATTATCCGCAGGACTCACCCGATAAGATGAAGGAATTTGCGGCTGAACATAATTTTACTTTTCCTTATTTGTATGATGAAACGCAGGAAGTCGCAAAGGCATATCACGCAGAATGCACACCGGACATCTTTGTTTATGATAAAGATTTAACTTTAGTTTACCGGGGACAGTTTGACGACTCGCGTCCAAGTAAAGACACACCGGTAACAGGTAAAGACTTAAGAGCAGCGCTTGATGCAATTTTGGAAGGCAAGCCTGTCGACGAAAATCAAATACCAAGTGTTGGCTGTAATATTAAGTGGAAGAGATGAATACCAAGAAACCAAACTTCTTAAAGAAGTTTGGTTTCTTGTAATAATACCGGCCTGCCTATAACTAAGATTTTTCAATCACCACAATTGATATATCATCATTCATCTTTGCGTTTCCGCGGTAATCTTCAATTGTTTGAATAACGAACTTTCCTAAATTCTCTGCTGTTCTTTGTTTTTGATTTTCCAAGACCTTTATCAGCCGTTGTTCACCAAAGAAATCTCCGTTTTCATTAACCGCTTCGGTGATGCCGTCGGAATAAATAAAAAGTTTTTCACCTTGTTTAAATTCCAATTCTATCTCATCCAAGTCGAGATTGTTCATTAATCCCAATGCGGGACCGCCTTTAGGCAGACTTTCAATTTCGTTTTCTCGTAAAACGACAGGCGGCATGTGACCGGCATTTACAAGTTTAATTTTATTTTCGTTCTCTTTTAATTCCAAATAAATAAGAGAAGCAAAAATGTTTTTCAGGCTGTCGCGATGAAAAATTTTGTTGATTTTTACAATAAGTTCCGTCAAAGAAATATCAACCCCGGCAAGCGCTCTAATTGTCGCCTGAAGTTTTGCCATAATTAAAGCGGCACTTAAACCTTTACCGGCAACATCGCCGATTGAAATCCCGTATTTGTCATCGCCAAGTTGAATGTAGTCAATTAAATCTCCGCCCACATCGTTTGCGGATTTAGTGAACAGCCAGACATTCCATCCTTCAATCTTCGGGTTGGAATCCGGCATTAAAGCGGATTGTACTTTGTGTCCCGCTTCAAGTTCATCCCGCGCTAAAAGTTTATCTTTAAGTTCGAGCATCAGCACAAAGACAAGAATAAAGCCGCCTAATATGTGAGAGTTACTGCTTGAAGAAGAACCACCCGCAGCTTGAAACTCAACATTTGAAATCAAAATAAGAAGTATGCCCAATACAAAAAGAAGTCTTCTAACGGGAGTCATTCTGAAATACATTGCACGAAGCAGCCACCACGAGACTTTAAAGAAACGCTTAAACGCCCCCATATTTTTAAGCTGTTCCTTTTTATCATCGTCTAAGAAGTTTTCTTTTAAATCGCGGTAATCATCGGATAAATTTTTACGCAGATCGGGTTGACGTAAATCATCTCTTATGGTGTGACGAATTTTCGGTTCTTCATTCTGTGACATATCTTTTTCGCTCATTTGTTCTATAATTGAGACGTTTTAAGATATGATTTTGTTTTGAATCGGCAAAGGAGGCTGAGAGTGAGGCTATATCAAAAGTTAAATAAACCGTTAAAACGGTTACATAAAAATGAATATGTTCTTTAGAGCTAAATTCCCACATTTGAAAATGTGGGTTACTGTGAAGTCACCTTTTTGATACAGCCTCACAAAAAGTCATTCTATCTTTTTCCCCGGCAGTTCTTTCCCACCCTGGTACAGAATTAAGCTTTCAACTTCACCGGCTTCGTTTTTAATGAACTCAATTTGCGCCTCAACAACTTTGTAGTAAAATTTTGTTTCGTTCATAGGGAAAATCGGAAACTCGGGTTGACCGGTTGCTTTTGCAAGAAGCTGCTCGTCTTCCAACCTAATTGTAATTTTAAAATTAGGCATTAGTTCATAAGTGCCTGTATAACTTTGGAGTATTTCAACCGGAACTTTGAACTCTTTGCTGTACTCAACTCCCAGTTCTTTAAGTTTTTCAACCGCGTTGTCGTTACCGGGATTCATTTCAAGCGATTTTTTATAATACTCAATAGCCGCTTCGTTTTTATTTTGATTCATTAACGCTTCCGCATAACTGTCGTAAGCGTTAAACCAATCCGGATATTCATTCATATTAAGTTCAAGAATTTTCTCGGCAGCGTTCAGATCATTTTTATTTTTCATTAAGTAATAACCCAATGAATTCAACTCGGCACGGTCTGTATAAAAAGTGCCAAGCAGCTCACCCTCTTTCAATTTTTTATACCAATCAATTGCTTCGTCAATACCACCGTCTTCATATTTTTCGTAAAGTGCCAAACCGATTCCTTTCTTAGGGTATTCGTATTCCCGGTTGTTGATAATTTTGAAGATTTGGTCGGACATATAACCAAGTGGAGCGCTGCCGGTGTTGTTTAGAAGAACAAGTAATTGTCCCTTTGCCGGAACTCTAACTATTAATGTGTTAAACCCGTTTATACCTCCGCCGTGACGAATAAGTTTTTCGTTTGAGCCGTCGCCGTCCACATCAACTTCCGAAATGAACCATCCGTAAGCATAATGACCGCCGGGAACTTCAACGTGAGGTTTAAAGAAAAGTTCAAGAGATTCTTGAGAGAGTAATCCGGGTTCATACAATGCTTGATCCCATTTATACAAATCTTCCACCGTTGAATACATTGATCCCGCTGCGTAAGGCAAATCCATATTTAAGTAAGGTGAGTTTGTATATTCAATAAACAATTTTGAATAACCGGTTGCTCGTTTAGGTAATATTGTCTCGAAGTGATCGAATCCCGTGTTATTCATTTGAAGCGGATCGAGAATATATTTATGCAATGCTTCTTCGTAAGTCATACCGGTAATCTCTTCGATTATAACACCGAGCAAGTAATAACCGGAATTATTATAAGCCCAATCGGTACCCGGTTCAAAATCGAAATCACCCATACAGTAATTTTTTACGAACTCTTCAACGGTAAATGTTCGTGTACTTATTTCCTTAAAGAAGTTGGGGAGGTTAGTATAACTCGGTATACCCGAAGTGTGCACAAGCAGATGATGAATTGTTACCTTATCGCCGGTATCTTTTCTATAGTACGGAATGTGATCGGTAATTTTGTCTTCGAGCTTCAGTTTACCTTCTTCACGAAGTTTCAAAATAATTGCTGCTGTGAATTGCTTTGTAATTGAACCGAGACGAAATTTTGTATCGACGTCGTTCGGGATATTCCATTCGCGGTTTGCAAACGAGTATCCCTTTTTGAAAATTACTTCGCGGTTATCGGCAACAAGTGCCGTACCGGTGAATGAATTGTAATCAACTAATTTTTCAATAAACTCATCGATCTTTTGGGCTTTGTCTTGTGCGTTGAGTTCAACAATCCCGATCAACAACACAATTGCTGAAATAATAAAAAATATCTTACGCATATCGCTTTCCCGTTGTTAGTTTATAATACTTATGACGGACTTATACAAAGATTGGTTACATTAATGATACACGATTTTGACGAATGTATTCAATCGTGCCGTTGCTTCATTCAATTTACCAATTAAATCATCTAATTTCATTGCTTGTATATATTTATAATTTTGCCGGTCTTCTTAGATTCGCTAATGCTTTCAACTAATGCAGCTTTGCATTTTCACTCAGGCGATAGTAAAGCAGCAAGACAGCTTAAGAAAAGAAAAAATCCACGGTGGATAATCGTCCGGTTGGTGGATGATAATCATCCACCGAGTGGTTGAATATCAGCCACGCTTAAGACAAAAATATGAGATGGGGAGAATTTTGGTTCATTTAACTAAAAAGGTTCGGACAACTTTGTTTTTGAGCATTTACATAACTCTTTAAGCAGTAAACAACCTTTTCTTCATCTACATTTGTTTGATTAAAGCAATTCCGTACAACTATGTCATAACAGAAATTTGCAGCCGAAACACTTTTGGATATTTTTTCAAATCCTTCTTTTTTAATGAAAACTAACATCAGTTCTTCCAAAAAGATTATTTTATCTTTCAAATGTGCTTTAATATCATCAACTTCCTCAGCATTATTCAATGCGCTTATTGAATTTTTATCACCTGAAAGAATTAAGAATTCTCCGGTTTGAGGTGTAAGGGAAAAAAGAATTTTTTCACCGGAATCTATCTTTTCAATATCCCCTAATCTTTGAAGCTTTTCTTCATCATTATATTCATCGGGAATAACCGAATATTTTTCGGCTACTTTTTTAGCTCGTTTAATAGTTTCGCTATCGTAATTCTTTTCCAATTTGGGATTATTTTTAAAGTAGAAAGGCGCTGAAGGGAGAACATAAATTGAAGATTCATCGACTTTATATATTTCTTCTATTTTCTCTAATATATCGGTGGCGGATAATTTCAGAATTATGTCGTTATCCATAAATAATTCCAAAATTAACCTCCGATTACTCCGGTTAAGTTTTCAAAATATTCTAATTCTTCCTCGGTAAGATTGTCTAAATCAAGAAATTCTATCATTTTTGATTTTACTTTTGAAGATGCATCAGGTTCGGGATCCATTACATTCAACGCTTGCGACCCAAGCACAAAATTGTTTACTCTAAAAGCATACATCAAAGTAATTACACCCGGATCAAGTTTTAACGTATTACCAATTGGTCTTATTTGGTTGACAAGTTTAAATGAGCTATCCATACTCAACGAGGAAGGAATATTCTCTTCATTCTCTATCAGAAATTTAACTGCAAACTCATTAGCTTCTTTTTCTTCATTGTTTTCTGCGTCTTCGAAGTTTGAATCAAATATCACATTTTCTGAATTGCTTAAATGCTTCTTTAAAATGTGAGCAACTTCGTGTACTAAAATAAATATTAACCAAGCATTGTGTTTTCTTTTACTTGAAACAACAATAACAGGACGATCTTCAAAATTGAAAACCATTCCGTCAAGTTTGTTAACATCTTTCGGATACTCGGAAACATATATAACGGGCAATCCCTTTTTCCATAAGTAATCCAATAGATTTGTTAAATCAATTTTATCGTAGCTTGAGAGAAAATCTTTGCGCAATTCATCGGGGTCATCAATTGACAGATCGAATTCATTTTCAAAAGAATTTTTAATCAAACTGTATAATTTTGCCGATAGTGTTTGAGGGAAAAAATCTGTTGTTAGGGTATTATAACTTTTATTCTTTTTGAATTTTATAGGAACGGTTTGAGTTAAATGCAGTTCGTCCGACTCAGAGAGCAAATCCGAGAGCTTAATCCCCAGGTTTTTAGCAATAATGCTAACTGTTTGTAAAAAACCCGCTTTCGAGCTTAGAATTTTATCATCCCACCATTTAGGGAGTAAAACTTCGCGAACGTATGACTTGTCAATCCCTTTGGATTTTAACAACGCATAAATGTCGTTGATATTTTTGGTGATCTCACTCATTTTTATTTGATATTATATTAATAATCAAATATATATATTACATAAGTATTTTTGAATAACAAACTCAATTAAGATGCGCGACCAAGATATCCGCACTATTTTACATTCCTATTTAACAGAACAGAATAAAAGCATCACAGACACTATAATAGTTGATGAACTAAACGTCAAAAACGGATTAGCGCGTGTTGATATTGCCGTTATCAATGGTTCAATTCACGGCTATGAAATTAAGAGTGAAGTAGATACTCTAAATAGATTGACAAACCAAATTGAACACTACAACTCTAGTTTGGAAAAAATCACTATCGCTGTTAATTCAAATCACAAGCAAAAAGTTTTAGGTATTGTTCCTAAATGGTGGGGAATAATTGAGGTTGATGAAAATTCTGAACTTGCTGAATTAAGAGAATCGGAGGTAAATCCGGTACTAAATATTTCCGATTTATTGCTGCTTCTTTGGAAAGATGAAATGATTAAGATACTTGAGAAAAACGAAGTTAAATACAAAAAGTCGTCAAACCGTAGTGCTTTAATTGAAACGATGATTCAAAACATAGAAAAAGAAAAATTGCTGAACGAAGTCCGTCAAGCGCTTAAGTCGCGAAAGAATTGGCGGAGTTGATTGACTACTACAGTAATATGATGGGCAGTTCCTACCCAGCGCCATTTTTCGGGACTTCCCGGTTTTTTCTTTTCAGTTCCACATTTGAATATGAATTCGTCACCTACACAATGATGCCGTCCATAAAAATGTTTGCTATTTAATAAAGCTTCAGCTTCTTCATAATACTGTGAATGTTTGTATTCCTTTAAACCGCGACCTCTATATATATAAAATTTATTTTCGTGAGTATATCTAATACTAGCACTTGGATTTGGTGGGGCACCGTTTGTCTCAGCCATCAATCTATGGGAAATGCAATAATCGGCATAGGAAGGCAACCTTTTTAATTCTTTGGTATCAACAATATTTCTCCAACAATTCCACATATTACGTGGAATCGTTCTTAAACTATCAGCTGGAATTTTTTGAAGATCTCTTGGAAAAGTACCGCCAGCAAGAACTAAACTGCGATAATTCCCCAAGTTTTCTAATTGATTAATTTCGTTACTAACAAGTGTTTCATATTTCTTAATATCAACAGAAGATAGGTCTTGTAAATCAATTATTAGGTCTATCTTTGTTGGATAAATCTCAAGAAAATTGATCGCTTCTTTAATGACTTTATCCAAACCAGAACCATTATTAAAAGGTACTCTTAATGCTATTCCCTTATTGATTTTTTTTGATAACACTTTTATTTCATTTTTTCGATTATCGCTTTGTTCAATATGGAATACGGGAATCGCTAAGTAATTTTCATTCAACAGCGTGTCGAAAATAAATTTAAGAGGTGAATATCCATTTGATAACTTTTTATTCTTATTCAGTAGATAGCCATCAATATAAATTAATCTATTATATTCCCATCTTATTCTAAAATATTTAATAATTGCATTAACATAATCATCAAACGTCTGTTGCCTTTTACCCTGTGTATACTTCGAACTTTGAGGTGTAAATTTAACTAAGTCTATGATTGGTACAATTGCGTCTTTGATTTCGGAAGGTAGATTATTAAGAGCGCGAAATTCACCGGATTTACCTTTTAGAATTGGGACATATTTATTATTAGGTATCATAACCATGGCCTTATTTTTTATCAAAAAATATTGGAGGTGCTTTAAGCACCTCCAACTTTTTTTGTTAAGTAGTTACTGTACAATTCCATTTTAAATTATCACTCTTCGCACGGTTATTTTCCCAATGCAAAGGTTGAAGATTCGATAAATCGTCAGTACCGTTTAATGAAACAGGGATTATATGATCTATTTCCCAGCCATAAGTAGAAATCTTTCCATGAGAATGACGATAAATAGTTGCACCACAAGTGTCTTTTTTATAATCAGGTTTTCCAGTAGAAAGAGCTTTGTTCCAAACTGCTTCAACAACTGATTCTGGGAAAGATCGTCCTTGAGTATCTGTGTTTCTTAATCTTGCCATTTTTGTTTACCTTTAATTTTATTTATAAATTATTCTGGCAGAATTAAGTTGTTGAAAATTCCGTTTAAAAAAAGTATTTTATCAACAACAAAAAGGGGATAAATATCACAAGGGTGACAAACCCTTATCGATCAGCGACAATCAAATATTATATCCCTTAAAAGCCGAAAGTTCCACCAAACTTTCGGCTTTTTAATTCCTACTTTTTCTTTCTGTCAACCTCTCTCCTAATTAATTTATAAACTGTCTGCCCTTCGTATTCTATTTGAATTATATCAAATATCACTTTTTTTCTCTTATAATCAATTCCTAGTTTGTCAAATAGATATTTTGTATTTACATAAAAATAATTACCAGCTTTACTAACTTTTAGTCCGTTTTCTTTTTTTTCCTTTGAAATTACCATATACAAATTACTGTCATTAGGATCTTCCTCGTTTTTTGCCAACATGATATATGTGTTATTGCTAATTTGTAACTCATCAATTGCCGCCTGTGAAAACCCCAACTTGCCAGATTGGTGTATTGTTGCCTTTACTTTGCCGCCGATTTGCGGCACCTCCAATATTTTTAATCTCATCTCTTCATTTCCTTTTGTTGTGCTATACTAAAATTAAAAAATTTGTTAAATTATTGCAAGCATTTTCTTTTCTCTATCTTGTGCTCTTAATTAACAGCTATTTAGTTATATTTCTTTAGAGAAACTTGATTAATAAAATTGTTCCGTAAAAAAGCAGACATCACACACTTTGCGTGGTACATTTATTTCACCAAATTAAAAATACTCGCTATGGCGTGTGTTTATATGTACTTACTTGTGAGTTCTTTTGACTTATAGTTAAAGCAATCCTTCGTCCTGTTTAACTCAATTCATTCAAATCATTTTCTCTACTTTTGATTGCCTTACTATCTTTATCTAAAATATTTTTATCTATTTTATTTGATTTTCTCAAGTAATTTAGAAGCGGGCGGGTCATTCGGGTCTTGCGGTACAAGTTCTCCGCGGAATGCTTTTGCCAGTATTGATTGGCTTAATTTATCTGTATACTCTTTTGCTTTTTTGTAACGCGCTTCTATTTCATCAGCTTTTGATAAGAGTTTTTCTACTCGGTTAACTATTTCTTTTTGTTCTTCTATTAAAGGCATAGGAATTTTGAAATTCTCAATTATCTGTTTTGTTAATGCCTGTCGTGTAACTCCATAATTTTCCTTATTAATAAAATCTTGCATTTGGGGAGCAGATAAATATAACTGCAAAAATTTGTTTGTTATTTTCGATGCAGGCCTAATAATGCACACGTGTTGATTAACTCTAGCCCCATTCATTGAAACAGGAGCGATGCAAACTCTACCAATAGAAGCCCCTGTAATATTTAGTAAAACATCATTTGCTCTAACCTCTACATTTCTTAAAGCATAAGCCTGATTCTCATTTAAATAGACCAATCCGTCTTTTTTAAAGCCCTCACTATAAACATTCATTGAACGAATTAAAGGAATTCCTTCTTGTCTATATGATGACTTTCCACCTCTTGGTGTTGCTCCGCTTCCTATTTTCACTGCATAATCGCCCAATCTTATAAAATCCCAATTTTCTAATAATCTTCTTTCCTCTCTCCAGTCCTTCGTCAATTCACCGGTTACGGCGGTGTGAAGAACCGACTGTCTGTATTTTTTAAGTATACCGGGAATTTTATCCAAACGTTCTTTCGCAGCTTCAACTTTTGCAAGCAGTTTATCGAGTTTTTCTACTATTTGTTTTTGTTCATTGAGGGGAGGAAGGGGAATTGATGTATTAGGTGCAAAACTTAAATTAATTCCACCTTGTGCAGAACCTTTGAAGTTAGCTAAAATTCTTTTTTGACCTTTCTCGCTAAATAAAAATCTAAAAACATATTTTGAATTAATATCCGAAAATGTTCTACAAATAAAAACGTGTTCATTTATGACTGCATCATTAAATGGAAAACTGTTATCAACAAAAGATACTTTGCCTGTTGTTGCTCCGTCTTTTACAATCAAAATGTCTTTTTTTTTGATCTTACCCTTTGTCATTTTTTCAGCAAAATTCTTCGGGACATATTTTATTTTATCTAAATTAAAACCTCCACGTTCATTTAAATGTTCTCCACCTATACTTGGAATTCCTTCTTTAATACCACGAACACCACCTTTGGGTCTCGAACCGGATTCTAAAGAAATAAGTATCTCTGATAATGGAACTTCTATCCACCCTTTCGGTAAATCACTCATATCAAATTCATCTTTCCTGCCTGTCGGCAGACAGGTCAATAATTTGGGAAATTTCTTTGTTTGGGTTTTTATAAATTCTTAAAACCGTTGAAACGGTTATGATTATATTATCTGTTTTGCTAACCCACGACTTAAGTCGTGGGTTAATAATGGAATTAATAGATCAACCGTTTTAGCGGTTTTATTTCCCGTTCCCGTTTATTTCAATCTGTTCAAGAATATCTTTCAAGTCGTCAACAATTGCTTCCAGTTCGGTTATTGCCTCCGAAGCAAGGTCTTGCGGTTCGGGTAAGTCTTCCGAGTCTTCAAGAGATTCATCTTTGAGCCATGAAATATCAAGTTTATAATCGCGTTCTTTGATTTCTTTCAACGAAAATTTTCTAAATCTGCCTTCTTCACCTAAATCGGTTCTTATACTTGTTCCGTTCGGGTCGCTGCCGTAACATTTTTCGAACTCTTCAAAATGCTGCGGAGTTAAAGGACGTTCTTTTTTTGTAACTGTCGGTACATTGGAACGCGCATCGTAAATCCAAACATTCTCAGTAGGATAACCCTTTTGAAAAAAGATAACATTTGCCTTAACACCTTGGCTGTAAGGGGTAAACGTTCCACGCGGCAGACGTAATATTGTATGAAGGTTGCAGTCTTCCATCAATATTTTAAAAACATCTCTCGCTTTATGTTCAAACAAAACATTATCGGGTAAAACCATTGCGGCTCTTCCGCCAGGTTTAAGCACATTCATTACGTGCTGAACAAAATTCAATTGTTTGTTGCTCGTTTCAATTGTAAAGTCGTCTCGTTCCGGGGCTTGGTTTGCTCCTTTTGTGCCGAAAGGAGGGTTTGTTAAAATGCAATCGTAATATTCGTTTTTTCTCGGTTCGTAAATTGTATCGCCGAGATAAATTTTCGGCTGTAATCCGTGCAGATATAAATTCATTAAGGCAAGTCTGCGCGGACGCGGAACGAGTTCCTGACCATAATATGTTTTTGTTTTAATTCTCGACGCTTCTCTTCTGTCAATTGCACCTTTTGTTTCTTCCATCAACCATTCATAAGCGGAAACGAGAAAACCGCCTGAACCGCAAGCGGGATCGCAGATTGTAAATTCTTTGCTTACTCTCGGATCCGGTTTCATTACTCTTACAATAGATTGAATTAATACACGCGGTGTAAAATACTGACCCGCTCCTTTCTTTCCTTCACTCGCCGCTTTTTCGAGTAAACCTTCGAACGCTTCGCCTTTTACATCAACGTCCAGTGTTGTCCACTCTGTTTCGTCAATCAGTGTAATTAATCTTTTTAAGTTAACCGGATTGTTGAATCTTGGCATTGACTGTGCAAATATATCTCCAAGCATTCCACTTTCTTCTCTTAATTTTCTTAGCACTTCGGCATAATGGTCAGTTAATTCAATGCCGGATTTATCTTTTAGGCTTTGCCAACCGTATTGTTTGGGTATTTTAACTTCTTTTTCATCGGACATTTTTAGAAACAATAAATATGTCAGTTGTTCTATGTAATCACCGTAATCAACGCCATCGTGGCGAAGTGTGTGACAAAATCCCCAAAGTTTGTTAACAATACCCATAAGTTTTCCTTTTAAGCAGCAATGTTTGAGTTGATTTCCTCAATTAATTTTTGCAGTTCGGTTTTTCCGAAAATTCTTTGTGCTTTTTTCAAACCGCCCTTTCTTTCGAAGGCGGGAATATAATCAAAATCTTTTTCATCGATTGATAAGTTTTCAGCTAAATGTTTTTGAATAAGCGAAAGCCATTCCAGTTGCTCGTAGGTAAAGTTTTTTACTTCAGTTACTTTTACAATTGCTTTTCTTACTCTTTCTTCGGGTGAAAGGAGTGGAGAGCTTTCATTTGCAGCGTGCTTTATCATTGATATTAAATCTGTAAGAGCAATGTTATAAACCAGTTTATGTGCGCGTCTTAAATCCTTTTCGGTAAATTTATTTTCTTTTAACTTATCTCTTAGTTCATTAAGAACATTTGGATTCCATTCGTTCGGTTTTTCCAAAAGAATTTTTAGAGCCAATATTTTATCGGGATTTTCTTTAACGAATTTCGAAAAGCTGTCTAAATAGTCTTGCGGTTTTTCGCCTAATATTAACTCTTCACTTTCAACGGTGTCTTCAATTTCATATCCTTTCCAAAACTCTTTTGTTTTTCTCGGATAATCCTTAAGTCTTTTAACGAATTCTTTGTCACGAAGAAGGTTCATTGTATTAACGAAATCAGTTCTTATCACTTCGGACAAATCGTCTGCAAATTTTCCTATATCACCGTTTTCTACGTACGGCTCAAAATATTCAATAGCTTCACCGCTCATATTTTTTTCAATTCTTTTTAATCGTTTCACTAAAATTTTCGTGTAATAATCTCTGTTAACATTTTGATAAATGTTGTTAATTATTTCTTCTAAGGAAAGCGGTTCGCCGCGAGGCGGTTCTACTTTGAAATCAACTGAATCTTTAAAATATTCGATTAGGCTTCCGTTAAAGCAGTCAAATATTTTAAAATGGTCTTTACCAATTTCAGGACAAAGGCGTGTTCCGCGACCCAACATCTGCACCCAAAGAATTCTTGATTTTACCGGTCGCATAAAAACAACGAACTCCAATGCCGGAATATCAACACCGGTGCTTAGCATATCTACGGTAACTACAATTTTAGGGTTGGGTCTGTTTCTGAATTCCCTGATCTTTTGCAAAGGTCTATCAACATTAGGGTTCCCGGTGATCTTTATTACAAAATCATCTCCGCGGTTAAATACTTCTTTACAAATCGATACTATTTGGTCGGCGTGTGAAGTGAATTGTAAATCGTTGCAGGCAAATATTAATATTTTTGGGAAATGCCCGTATTCTTCTTCGTGTGCATAAGCATACTTTGCAAGTTCCTCAATTACTTTTTTATTTGTATCGGGAACGGTAATATCATTTTCAATTTGAGAGCTGTCGAATTCTCTTTCATCTTCCAAATTGTCTAATCTTTCGTGTCCGGTTTTCTTATCAACAATTCCGACCAGTTCTCCCTCTTTTAAGAACGCACCATTCACCAATACATCGGATTTGATTTTTACCGCTTCATAATCAACCAAATATCCATCTTGTACAGCTTGATCGGTTGTGTAACGGTATACCGGCTGTCCGAAATAAGCAGATGTATGAACAGCAGGAGTTGCAGTTAAACCAATCTTTATTGCATCAAAATGATCAAGAGTTTTTCTCCAAATAGCGGTATCTTTTGCCGTATAACCTCTATGGCATTCGTCGGCAATTATTAAATCAAATGCGTGAATCGGAATAGGGGTTTTTAATTCCTCCGCATCTTCTTCGTAATCGGGATCATTCGGGTCTTGTTGAAAAGCATTTTCCCATCCAAACAAGTTTACTGTCATTCGTTGAATTGTAGAAACATATACAAATGTTTTTGTCGAATCGGGTTTGGTTAAATACTCCGTAGGTAAAACTTGCGGATCAAATTTATCTTTTTCATCAAAATCCTCTTTTTGAAATTTTTGACTATATACTTCGTACTCTTGACTGAATTTGTTTCCGCTTGGAGTATCGAAAGCTCTAAATTCTCTTACCGCTTGGGCTGCTAACGCTCTTCTATCTACTAGAAATAAAATCCTCTTAAAATGTTTTGATTCAAGCAACCGGTAGATCAGAGAAACCAAGGTATATGTTTTGCCGGTACCTGTAGCCATTGCAATCATTAATCGGCGTTTATTTTCAATGATAGCTTTTTCTATTTCTTCAATAGCATCCTTCTGATAATCTCTTAGTTTTTCATTTGTTATTTGTAAATTTCTGAATGTCGATTCATCAATAGATTCTTTTTCGAAGTTTTCTTTTAATCCTTCCGGAGTTGGGAAATCGGCAATTTTTCGCGACAAATTTTGAGGATTTCTTATATCAATATGCCAAATATATTCACCGTTTGTTGAGTATAAAAACGGAACACCATAATCACCCCAGCTACCAATACCAGTTGAAATACCTTTTGAATATCTCTTAGCTTGTTCTAATACATTTTGCGGATTTACCGAGACTTTCTTTGCTTCAATAATTCCCAGCAGTTTTCCTTCAACAAATAATGCATAATCGGCGGGACCGTTTTCTGTCGGATATTCTTCTATTGCGTGGTTAGCTAACTGTGAGGTATCTAAAAAGGGATGGTGTTTTTCTATTATCCACGGTGAACTTAAAGACCTTAATTTTCTGTCAATTCTTTCTTTTCGGGTTTGCCATTCAAGTTCTTCGATCGGCATAGTTTAGTTTTAATTTATAACTAGGTTGTGCTAAAATAGAAAATTTCAGTTTCATTTTGTAGATATTTAATAAATTTAACGGTTCTTTAGGACGCTATGCGACAGCATCGTAGATTAAGTTGAAAATTTAAACGACATCATCATATTGAAAACTAATCATTCTTTGTAAGAATTTTTGCCGGCGTTGTGTTAATTGTAGTTTTCTTTTTTTGAAATGTTTGTGCAGAGTATACCCATTCACTCCTCTTCCCACCAAATAAACCCATCAACACCAACCGCTTTACTCCAAAACTTAACTTTCTTCATAAGTGATTCATACAAATCAGCGTTAATAAAAAAATACAGATAAAAATCTTCTTCACCGATTTCGTAGCGGTAGTAAATGTTATTTTCTTCACCGAAGATGTTTAATAAAGCAACATTCGTAATTGTATTTTGAAAAACCGATTTATAAGAAAAATTCTTATCTTACCAGAGTACTTCAAATTTTTCGATTGATTAATGACCGATAAAGAAAAAAATATTGCCCATAGAATTAAGGAAAAAATACGGGTAAAGGATTCTTCGGCAAAAGTTATTTTGTACGGTTCCCGTGCAAGGGGAGATTATAATACTTATTCCGACTGGGATATTTTGATTTTGGTTGACAAAGAAAATGTATCCTTGCAATTGGAACAGGAATACAGGCATCATTTACTTGATTTGGAACTTGAGATAGGAGAACCGATTTCGGTTACAGTCTATTCGAAAAAGAAATGGGAATCCGAACACGCAGTGACACCGCTGTATAAGAGTATTGAGGAAGATGGAGTGGTGCTTTACTAATGAAGGATATTGAAGATTACATAACCTACCGTTTTCGAAAAGCTGAAGAAGCATATTCCGATGCAAAGCTATTGGCAGATAAAATAATAGTTGGAATGCCTGTGTGAATAGACTTTATTACGCATGCTTCTATTCCGTAACTGCTTTGCTTCTTAAGTATGGTCACGAAGCAAAATCCCACAATGGAATCCGTACCGTCTTTTTTCGAGAATTTATTAAAACAAAAAAGTTAGATAAAGAATTCGGTAAACTTTACTCGGATTTATCTGATTGGAGAAATAAGGGAGATTACTCGGATTTTGTCGATTTTGGGAAGGAAGATGTAATGCCTCTTCTAGAGAAAACAAGAGATTTTTTAAATAGTATGAGACTGTAAAATATTTTGTGTAAATGGAAATTAGTTGGTCACAAAAATTTCACAATCTCTCTTTCTATGAATATATTATCTAA
>NPIE01004798.1_pt1 | contig 36991 bp, 51 predicted proteins | sample 8637661 | NCBI WGS metagenome assembly NPIE01 (sample SAMN07420842, study PRJNA396082) | bioreactor metagenome | isolation source: sample BA12 brine-fed electro-methanogenic bioreactor BA | place: Japan: Kochi | collected 2016-12-09 | reverse complement strand
CTAGGAGCTTGTCGGTTTAACGCCTCGCTAAAGGGCTAAGGTGAGAAACCAATCCTAACAAATGCAGCTAAATGCCAACCTTAGTGAGAATAATTCCCACTTGTTTGGCTTGTTCATCCAATCTGACTCGGAATTCGTCCAGATTGACCTGCTCTTTGACACTGTTTAGCCTCTCAGGGCGTACATCCGCTTCATATTCCACGCTATGGACACAAGTGTCCACTCGCCGGAGACCGCTTCCAGGCCGCGCAGGAAAAACTGACGGAAGCCCAAGACCTGTTTGACGATGCCGAACACCGGTTCAACCGTGCTTTTGCGTTGGGCATAAACCGCGCGGCCCGCTACGCCCTTAAGCTTGTTTTTCATCTTGTCGATCGGCTTGGCATCTTCCGGCAGTGGTGCCAGCTCGCTGAACCGTTCGACAAGCGATTGATTATGCTTATCCCGCTGGGGCGGAATATATGGTTCAATTCCGGATTGCTCGCAGCGTGCCGCGTTGTCTTCGCTGTAATAACCAGCATCTGCGAGCAGGGTATCAACCGTGCCCAGTTGCTCAGGCAACTCCTGCAACGATGCAAGGCTCGGAGCGATCTCCTGTTTGTCGTTTGTGGCTTGGCTGACATGAGATTGAACAATCAGCATCGTGTCCACATCGACCGCTGCCTGCGCGTTATAGGCCTGGACAAAGCCCTTGTCCGTGGACGGCATGATGCGGGATTCTTCGTCGGTCAGATTGACTTGATCTTTTGTGCCGGGCCCCGGTGTCGGCGGTTTCGGACCGCGACCGCGGGTTTTTTTGCCTGTTTCTTTTGCTTTTGCCTGACGTTGAGCGAGTTTATCTGCGTATTCTTGTTGCTCCTGCGCATATCGTTGCGCGGCCCGTTGCTCAATGATTGCCTTGGCCCGGGCGATGGCCTGCAGCCGATCCTGCCGGCGGCAGAGTTCTGCCGGGATGTCCATATCAGCAGGTACTTCCTCGATATCGGTCTGTTCGGCACGGCGGAGCAGCTCTTTGACTTCGTCCTGCAGGTGCTGCTCAAGCTTGCAGGCATGTCCCCAGCTCAAGGCATGGTGCTTGGAAGCATTGGCCTTGATCTTGGTACCATCAAGACTGACCTTGCCCAATTTCATCAGACCCATCTCACGGGCAAGCACCAGGATTTGGACGAAGAGCGGTTTGAGCTGTTTCAGAAAGCGCTTGCGAAAGGAGGCAATGGTGTCATGATCAGGGTGGGTATTTGCGGAGATAAACCGAAAAGCAACGGAATCATAGGTGGCCTGCTCGATCTTTCGGCTGGAGAAGACTCCGGTAGCATAGCCATAAAACAATAAAGAGAGCAGGATTTCCGGATGATACGCTTTGAATCCTTTCCCCGCATAGCTTCGCGCAAGAGGCCGCAGATCGAGTTGTGCGACGATATCGACAACAAACCGGGCCAGGTGCTGTTCCGGCAGCCAATCTTGAATGGTCGGCGGGAAGAGGAGCTGTTGGTCTCTATTGGTCGGGATGAATTTGTCAGCCATGGTGTGCTCGCTCTGTAGTCTTCTGAAATTACACAGAAAACTACCAAAAACATAGCAAAAAGTCAATATTTATGTCGTGAAATCAGCGCCATATGCTATTTTTTATTGCCAAGTGATTTTAAATCCGACAGGCTGCTAGTATTCGCATGACCCATTATTTCCGCAATATATGCCATTGGAAGCCCAATTTTTGTAATTGCAAAAGTTGCAAAACCATGCCTTAATGAATATGGAGTTAAATTTTTATCAATACCGCAATTTTTTACCGCGCTTTTGAAAGATTTAGTTATCGATTTTACTTGGTCTCCATTTTTTTCTACAAAAACAAATGAATCTGAAATTTTGGAAATTGGCAAGTTACGTAATTTAATGTTATTTAAAGTTTCTTTTGCGTGTTTATGAAGCGGGACTGCCGTATGCAATGTTTTGCTTCTATGTTTTCGGTTTCTGACAATTACAATGTTTCTTTCGAAATCAACATCGCTCCACTTGATTCTATTCAACTCAGACATTAATCTAATCCCAGTATAAAATGCGAACGATACAATATCTGCGTAATAATGTTTTTTCTTTTCGATGTAATAGTTTCTGATTAATATCATTTCTTGTTCTGTAATAAATTCTTCTCTGACATTTTCTTTTAGAAGTTTTACCTTTGGAATATCTCGCTCATCTATATACCTCATTTCTTTAGCAGCATAACGAATAACTGCAAGAATTGTAACTACCATCATATTAATGGTTCGATTTCCCACTTCTTGGTTAAATTTTCTTCCCTTTATTTTTTTCCCTTTTCTAACATATGATTGATACGATTTTTCTTTATTCAGTAAATAGTAATTCTTCCTCCATCTAATTAAATCATGAATTTTTCTCCCATCTAGTTTTCTTATATCTAAGTCACCAATTTCAGAATTCAGAAGTTTCGCAATTCGTCTGTAATCATTTACGGAACTCAACTGAATATGATCGCTTTTATAATCTATAAATTTTTCAAATGCTTTTCGAAATGTAACCGTTTTGATCTCTTTACCCTTACGAGCTAGTGATTTTCTTTCATTAGCGATCATCGCCGCTGCTTCAATCGATTTTTCTCCGCTAGAAAACCGATAAGCCTTATTGTTCACACGAAAATACACATAAATATTACCCTTTTTTGTTCCCCTTCTGTAATACGTTATTCCCTGGACTTCATCTTTATAGACAATCTCATCATTACAATGATCACCCATTTCTTCCTCTCAACCAACCGAAATTTTAGGGTTTTGTGAACACTTTGTGAACATTCTGAGATTTTCTGTTCACACAAATTTACTTTTTTATTCGGGTCATATAATTTATCATATTGATTTTTCATATTATATATGATTTACACAGCCAATCAACAACAATTCACATTTAATGTTTCTTTTGTAATATATTATTTAACTATATCATACACATAAATATAGAGAGTAAATGAATGGCATTCAAGAGGTCGTCGGTTCGATCCCGTCTAGCTCCACCACAAATAGCAAAGGGTTAGCTGAATTATCGGCTAACCCTTTTTTCGTTTATTCTGATTCTATTCTGACCGCTACTCAAGGAGGTTGATCGCCTCCGTTTTGTTGATTCCCAAAGATTGGATGTACTTACTTGTCGTGATGACATTGTCGTGACCGAGTATCATTTGGATTTCCGGGAGAGATACGCCTTTCATAGCCAGTTGACTTGCGCCGAAGTGCCGGAAACTGTGAAAGGTGAATCGCTGCACCCCTGCCCTCTTGCACACGCCCATGAGCATTTTCTTTCTGTCCGTATAGGGCTGTCCGTCTCGATTGACGAATACATACTCGCTTGTGATCGGCAGTGTGTCAAGAGTTAGAACGAGAGTTCTGTTGATCGTGAGATGACGCGGTGTTCGCACGCCTCCCCTCTTCTTACGAGTCCAGAGAGTGATCGTGTTTCTTCTGTGGTCGATATCCTCCCATTTGAGGTTATAGATCTCGTTTACCCGTGCCATAGTGTGTTTAAGCACAAGTAAAAACGCCATTTCTTCATACGTCTCCGTGTAGTTGATGACTTTGTCCAGGTCTTCTTTGGTCGGGACGTATTTGAGTTTCTTGTCGGTTGTCCTCCTTTTGATCCCGTCACATGGATTGTATTTGGTCCAGCCACGTTCCACCCCATAATGGAAAAGAGCGTTGATTCTGGCGAGGGCATAGTTGTACCCGTGCTTTTTCGGGTAAGTGGTCGCCAGGTAGTGCTCGATCTCCTCCCGCGTGATGTCGTTTACGAACGTCTTATCGGGGAAGTGAAGCGTGAGCTTTGACATTGTTCTGTGGTTTTCCAAGTAATATGCCTCCGTGCACGTTGCCTTGACGTGTTTAAGTCTCTCGACGATCAAGAGTCGGAAGTCCAAGTTGTCGCCACTCTCTTTCAATCTCTTTAGCTCCGTGACCTCTTCCTCTTGCGCCTGTCGTTTTGTGAGATACCCGCCTTTGGAGTACCTCTGATGATTGAATTGGATCTCGTAGGCGTACCGTATCCCCCTCTTGGTCCTGTATCGTTTGATCGCCATGTCGCAATGCCTCCTCTAAGCTGTCTATGTGAAAGAACAGTTTTTTTCCAATTTTTCGTCCGTTTAAGCTCTTGAAATGCTTATAGACAAAAGATTGGGAAAAGCCTGTTAGCTCCACCACGTCTTTGACAGTGAGGATCATCGCTTTTTGGTTGTGCATTCCGAACTGACCTCTGCACCGTTGATATAGATAGTTTCACACGCTGCGTAGTCCGTTTCGCTCTCTGCTATTATGATGCGCCGTTCAATGTGTGTGGCTTCCTGTTTGCCGAAATAAAAACCAATACAGATTGGCAGAATAATGATGACGAGGAGTTCGAGTATTCTCATCCCAGCCACCATCTCGTGTACCAGTTGTCGCCACTTCGCCTTTCTGTCGGTTTCATTCCTCGTCTTTCCACGACTGATACATGACCGCCACAATACGGGCATACGTTTCTCGGAAGTTTGTATTTACGTTGATCGCTCCGGTTAATAATAGTGTTGCAGTTCATACAGATTTGATATCGCATTGTGTACCTCCTATTGAAAAGCACGGGGTTTCCGTGCTTGTTGAGGGTTAGTCTTTCTTGCCACCGATCATCGGTATCAAGTCATTGTCTTCCATGACTACGTTCCCGTTCTCATCCACAACATCATGAAGAAATGTGACCTTATATCCGATCAAACAACCATTCTCGTCCACACGCTCAAAAACCGATATATTCGCGTAGTGTTTGAATCCGATTGGTGAAAGGTCGATATTCACAGATGAATAATTGACATGAAATGTCTTTTTATTGACCTTTACTGGTGATTTCCTTATGTAATCACTTTCCTTCACGATCACGTTACGCTTTGCTCTCATGTTCATTTCACGGTCTCCTTATTGAATGTTTTCCGGTTCAAAACTATGAGTGAATTGCACCATCAAGTATCCCTTGTCCATGCCTTCTTCAAAGGCGACAAGTTCAAAGGAAATACTCTTTGGTAGATTGCCATCTTCACGTCTATCTTTTAGATAGGCTTTGATGGCATTGACGTAGCATTCCCCCATTTGCTCCAGTGTATTGAACTGTACTTTTGGCATACTATTCCTCCACTTCGACAACGAGTTGAGCAACGACTTCGCTTCCGTTAGCATCCGTTGCTCGGAGTTCAAATTCGACTTCTTTGACTGGTTTCATGTCGATGTCGTACTCTTCCCGAAATGCGGGGTCATTGAAGTCCTCGATCATGTCCATGTGATGTTGAATGGCATTGGAAAAGAACATCCTGGCATACGAGTATCGCGGTCGCTTTTTCATGAGTCCTCCTTGTATGTGAGGGAGTGCGGTTACACTCCCTCCTGGTTGTTAAAGATCGTCTGCCTTTGGTGGCATTGGAATATCTGGCTCTTTCGTCTCTGTTTTTACAGTGATGAAAAAATCCGGGTCGTTTGATTTGCTTTTCTTCTTATTTTTGAAGATGAGTAAATTCACATCAGGACCCATCACTCCAATGCTCACAAAACCTGACAACATCGTGGAGCCGTCTCCTGTCGTTCCCTTCCAAAGACTTCCTACCGATTTCAAACCGTTCTGTGCCTTTGCCATCTTTTCTCCCTCCAGTCTGTAAAGTTCTTGAATAATAGGGCTGTCTAATAGGAACTGTGGTAACTTCATCAAGCCACCTCCACTATTTTATTATATCATATCAAGTACTTACAAACCAGATAGGGACTTCCGACAGAGTGAGTCTCGGTAGCGGAAGGGGGCGGACATATGGCGGTCTCTGCATCCTGACAATTCCTTCGAAGCGTGGTGTTCTGACTGCTGCGTGATATTGGTCGTTGAACTTCACCTCCATGTCGCTAAGATTCTTGAATTCCGCAGACAAAAGCCGTGCGTCTTGCATGCCTGGATTGAGTGCGAGGAGTGTGCCGATATTGGCGAGTAATACTTGTCTGAGGGTTGATGGGACGCTGATAAGGTCTTGGGTCGCAAGTGTCATCATCAGCTTGAATTTCCTAGCCATCTTCGTAAGCGCAAGAAAACTCTCATTCATATAGAGATGAGCCTCGTCGATGTACACAGAAAGCAAATCAAACTGCTCTCGTCTGACTGCGAGAAAACTATCCCTGAGTAGGAACGTGAGAGCCGAACCGACTGCGATGCCTGGAAGGTAGCCGAACCCAAACGTGTCGATGATGAGCACGTCTTTGTTACTGGCGATCTCCAACGGATTGATGGCGTTTTCACTGCAGAGGATGTCGCATACTGCTTGGTCAGATAAAATGCTCTCAAGCCGTGCCACCACACCGTCTATTGCGTATTGATTCTTGCCGTCGGGCTTTCTCTGCAAACGTTCCAGTAAAGCGTCTAGGCGTGGTCTGCCGTTCTCGATACACCATATGATGTGTTCATAGACGACATTCCGCATCCTGGTTGTTGCTGAGAGATCCGATGAAGTTGTTAGAGTTATGTGATTGAGGAATTCGATCGTTAGCTCCGCCCTCTGGTGAGGCGAGTAGGGAGCGCATAAAATATTGATCCCTGCCATTGGATTTTCCTTTGACACATAAGTGACGCTGCGCCTGTTACGTTTGGCGAGTGTGTAAATTTCAATCGCCAACTGTGAACTTGGTTCGATGAGGATTAAAGGAATACGATTGATGATGTCTTGGTAGGCACTGGTTAAGAGAAAGGTTGATTTACCGCGTCCTGGTGCGCCGATTGACAGCGCACCTAGATAGCGGTCTTTCTCCTCCAAGATGACTGGGGTGTCACCGAATTGTTGGGCGTATGCCTCAAACTCATCAATGACAGTCCCCCGTGTCACGTCTTCACCGATCCTTATTCTCACCAAGTACCTCGTCTGCGTCTTTCTTTTTGAGCAAGTATTCCAATCGTCTGTCCATAGCAGAGAGCATTGCCTCTTCCGCTTTGGAACGTGCGATGGTTTCCCGTGCTTCCTGTTCTGCTAGGATCGTTTTTGCTTTTTGGTTTGCTGTCATATAGTTCATCACGAGTTCACCCTTGAGGTTCTCCAGCCTGACGCATTCCTGCATGATGTCTGCTTGGAGCGTCATACGGGTTTTGATCTGACCGAGTTCCATGTTCGTGAAGAACCGTCCGAGCGTGTTGTTGCCCCTTCTCTTTGGTTCTTCAGGGAGATTCGGCATACCGATGAAGTTCATAATTGGGAGATTATTGCTCATCATCACCTCCCATCTTCTTCATCATGTCCATCCATACCTGCTGTTGGGCTTGCATTTGCTGTTCGTGGATGCGTTCCGCTTCAGCGACCGCCCTGCCGTTGATTTTCCCAACGACAAAACAAACCACACCGACAGCGACGTGCGTCCAGTAGGCTTCGATCAGTTCCATTTAAGAGTGCCCTCCTTTTTTGAGTTATTCTTCACTGTCCAGCGCATTGCCTTTCTGACCCTTGGGCAAATTCTGTGACAGCACCGTCGTTTCCTGCACTTGATACGGGTACAGATCGTCTCTTTGATTTCTTCGATGTTCATTCTGCTCCCTCCATCTGTTGGATTGCCGATTCGAGCGTCATCACGCCCATGCCTTTGCCGTAGGTACAGAGATGATATGATTTCACCTCGATACCGAATAAAGCGGACAGATAGTCTTTTGCTTCTGCCCAGCGTTCCCACGTTGTGCGTTTCTGCTGGAAGTACCGTTCATTCTCTGTGGAGATGGCTTCGATGATGAGACAGGCGTAGCGGTTACCGTCTTGGACTAACGCGATGCAATCCGGTCTGAGTGCCACGGCTTCAATGAGTTTCTCTCGCTCGATGTGGGCATCCCAGCGACTGAGGATGAGGACCAGTGCCTGCGTGATGAGGTCGTCGTGGTCGGTGTAATTAGTGAGGTGGGGAAGCATGTAGACCGAGCGTCCCTTGTGTTTCTCTTCTTTGAGTATCCCCATTGCCACCGCGTCTTTGAGAACTCTCCTTGCGATCGCATCACCACTCTGAATACTCCCTGCTAATCCCCGAGCGTGGAGGATAATCGCGATATCCTTTACTGCGAATTTACCCAATATCATTGCAAATGTTTTTGTTTCCATAAGCCTTACCCACTCCATTTTAAGTTATCTCAGATGTAATCTTTAATAACTTTATCTGTTATTTTTTATAACGTGTCAAGTTATTTTTTCTACGTTTTCGGATTTATTCCTTTGCAAAACCTGTTATGCATGGGTAAGTTAGTGGAATAAATTCCAAAGGAGGTTGTTGATGGACTGTGTAGAAATGGCAAAAAAAGTGATGTTGGGACTGCAGAACTCTCAGATGACAAACAAGGCGATGCAGATAAGCCCTGGAGAGAACATGCAATTACATCGAAAGAAGACCAAAGAAGATTACAAAGGGGATAACTGGTTGTTTTTATGTAAGGAAATTTACGAAAAACACAACATCCAGGAATTCCTAGAAATGCATAAAATACTGACAGATGAGTCAGTATCAGACAGCGTAAGGGAGAAAGTATTTAGTAAAATACTTCCATCAACATTCAATTTGTCGATGGATGAAGTTGCTTGTATCTATATTTATTTTCATTCTCAACACAATACAGAATCAGATAATTATTATGAAAATTATGCAGGGCTATTCACATTTATTTTAAACTGCTGGTACATAGCCCGTAACAAAAAAATTGACAGTTGTGAAGATAAAGACGCCATGCTAATGCGTACAGTACATCATTTTTTCAACTTCAAATAAAAACAACTTAGTCTTATTATTTCAGACAGTTAAACAAATGTTTACGGTGTCGCTTTATTATAGATAAACAGAATAGGGAGACTCTTGACGAAAACGGCGTCCTGCGGTAGCGGGTTGCCTTTTTAGTCCAGTGACGAACGGTTGGTAGGACGTTCAGTTTACCGCCGACTATTTCTCCTCTTCATAAATAGCGTCAGCATTCAAAATATTGAGCCAGAATACTTCACCATCTTTATCAATCACATCCCACCAACAATTCTGAATTGATCGAAGTTTTACGACGTACTTCTTACCACTAGTTATGACCGTTATGTAGCTGTCACTTACCCTTATCAATGGCGGACAAAAAATATCTTCTATACCAGAATTCACTATAGGACCACCTGAAATACCTCCTTTGCCAGGACCAGGACCAGGAGCGGCTTGAGCAGGTCCACCTGGATCATCACAAAAAGCTACACCTGCCCACAACACGATTGCTACACAGATCAGTTTTTTCATTTTCTCCTCCTTAGAAAAAAGCTCCCCGAAGAGAGCTTTGTTCGTATGATTGGGTTACCCACATACACGACACGTTACTTCCTTCGTATATATAAGCAATGATTACAGGAAGATTGCAATCAAAAACGACGACTAATACAAAGAAAAGCGTGAAAACCCACTCTTATTGTAACACAGATTGGTACTTGCCTTTCCGCAGAGTTTTCCAGTGCTTTGTCTTGAGAGGGTCTTTCAATGGATTGGCAGCATCAGAATATGTTGCAAACAATAACCTGTCTTCAATGGCTTTCGGCAGTTCACGCTTTCTGATATCTTCGCGCAATTTTTTCTCTTGTAACACCTGTAGTTCTTGGTTCTCTCGATTAAGTATTGTGTACATTCCTTTAGATGCAGAAATGAATAGAGCTTTTTCATATCCTGCCAAATCACAATATTTATGCACTTGGTCATTTAAGTCGGTGAGGCTATGATAACCTCTATCCAATTCAACTGCATAATATTTACCATTAACACGTATAACACCATCAGGCTTTAATTTACTGAAACCACCTATTTGTGTATCGTAACCATACCTTTCACAACATGCGAGAAAATCACGCAAGTCAATTTCATGTGCATAGTTCTTAAAACCTCTCCGCTTATCTGCACCCTTACTGACATAAATCACTTTTTCACATTCTGCTCGTACGATCTTTCCCTGTTTAGCTAAACGCTTCATCGTTGTTTGACCATGTTTTGTCGCAGTCATTTTATCTTTAATCCAATGATCTGTGTAAAGATATTTACCAACTGTTGAAGGTGCTAGACGACCATATTTACTTACCCATAACTCAGTCTGCTTTGATTTTGAGTGTTTTAATGGCAACATCATTTAATATAATATTTACAGTTATTATGCCCCCTCTCGAAAACTCACGAAGCGCGTGTGAGAGCAAATGACATTGAACTTTTACTATATTAACGCAGTATTTATGTGGTCAATGAAATGGCATTTGCTCTTACGCAAGCTCGCTGTGACAAAACTCATATAAAACTAAACGAGAGGGGGCAAACTTCTTATATAGATTGAAAACGGAACTTATAAATGTAGGCGTTAGCCGTCGAAAATTTTTATTTTTGGTAGTATAATACATACGCATACTTATACTTATTATACTACAGTATTTAGTGACGATGTCAAATAACAAAGGGATGGTTGGGTGGGTAAGCTATTTGCGTGAATAGGTGTTGGAATTTTCTCAGTTTATTGAGAAAATTCCAACACGCCTTCACTTCCTATGTCTTGATGATCTCGGATAACTTCGTCCAGCCAAGTGAGATGCCAGTCTTACTGTTAAAGGTGAGCACCCATTCTTCCCCGTCTATGAACTTTGACCGGATTATGTAGTGAACTTTCCCATCGATGTAGATTGGTCTTTTCACTTGCTTGCTTTTAGTTGATTATAGATTTCCTCATAGTTTGGCTTTATCATTTCTTTTTTGAACTTCCTATCCATTGCAACTAATTCTTCATATCTGCCTGTAAATTTTAGATGGAACCATTGTGCATTAGATAATGGGTGTTCGTGCCAGTCCATGTGGCATCTGGCGCATTGTGCCATAATATTCTCTGGTACGCAGGACATTCTGAGGTGTTTGCTTTCAGGTAGGATGTGAGAGCCGTGTATTTGGTAGCCTTGTGCTTTTGATCTGTTGCATGTAACGCAAGTGTAGTTGTCTCTTTCCTTAGCGATTTTCTTTGCGATTTCCACACATTTCTTTCGCCACTTGGCGTTTGTGAGCTTCTTTCTCTTCTTCTTTTTCGTCTTTGCTTGCTTTTCTCTTTTTTCCCGGACCCGTTTTGCTAGTTCTGTAGTTTGCTTAATGAGAAGGTTGAAACACTCATCAGTTTTGTGGATTGTAGTGATGTTTGTTATTCTTCTCTCTTCTCCTTTTTTTATCGGTTTTTTGCAAGCTTTGCATTTCATATCTCCCGTAATTTATTTGCTACAGCGACCTTGATGTGTCTTTTTAGCTTCTCACAGTGTTGGTGATACTGCTCTCGTGTGATATCGTCAGGGACTTCAGGAGGGGTGGTGTTGTCTATTGCTTCGTTGATGATAGACTGGAGGTGGTCTTTTTCATCGTAGTTGCGTCCGCATTCGGGACAATATGTAATTGGTGCTTGCATAGTGTTAGTATTTAGATTTGATTAACCATTTTAATTTAGCGCGAGCTTCATCAAACAACCTATTAAACCTCTCTATGCGGATAACTGTTCCAAATGGATTTGGGATTGGTAATTTCATTTCGTCTATTATCTTGTCCATGCCTGCGTTTATCCCATCAAGTAGTTGTTTGCTGGTGAATTCTCGTTGTTCTGTGATAAGTTCATATATTTTTTTTGATGCTAAACCGTATTCCCATTCGTAGATTCCTAGTCCATTACACGTCTCACAAATATCATTGTTATCATCAGTGCCACCTCCACCACAATCACAGACCTGTCCATATACATTTTCTTTTAATATGTTTTCAATCTCTGACTGTTTGATAAAAGGGACATTCACTTCTTCTATCTTATTATCTTTCATAGTTCTTCATCGTTAATCGAATTAAAAAACTCTGAGTATCGTATCTCATCTATCATTTCAACAATGTTCTCTGGGCAGTCTTCACGATCTCGTATGAGTGAGAGCTTGTAGTGGAGGTCTCTTAACTGGTCGATTTCGACTTGTTTCAAAGTGCTATTCTGTGGTGAGGTGGTAAAATTTTGAGGTGATGTTGTTTTGTTCATACCTCTTTATTTAGTAATTAGACCATTTTTTAAGTCGATTACTCTCGGCTGTGGCAAATAGTCATCATCAATTCTTTTGAGTATGTGCAGTGATATATCGGAGAAGTAGATTTTTCTATTGATGAGTATGTTGACCATTTTCGCTCTTACTCTGAGATATTTTTCAATATCTGGAACATAAATGTCGAATTGCTTTTTCATATTATTTCTTAAATATTACGTCCATTATTTCTGCCAGATGTCCTATTTGCGTGTCCTCTAACGAGATCATCTTCTCGCCTTTGTGGATGTACATTTGGTCTACAATTTTTCCATACTCAATTTCTATTGTGATTCTGTCTTCGTCTTCAGCTCCTGTTATTTCCCATGTTTGGCTTGTGAGCTTTTTCATACTACTTCTTGATTAGTGAATAAACATAGTCCTTTCCTCTGCGTGTCTTGACGTATTGTCCGACGATCGGCATTCCTTCGTCATCTCGCAGTCTGCGGGTGTATTCTGATAGGCGGGTGATGCAGTGCTTGAGGCAGAAGTTCCGGGAAATTTTCCCGTAGCGGGTGATGTGGTTTCTTACGAAGTCTAGTTGAGTTTTTTTTGGTTTCATACTCCCTGGATGCAAGTGTGGGGGTAAACACGGGAGTTTCCCCACACGCTTGCATTGTTTACTATTTATAAAATTACCATTCCATTGCTTCGAGTTCTCTTTCTTCTCTTACTTCTTCTCGCATTTCTGCGATATCTTGTTGCTGGTCTTGCCATTGGTCGTGTCCGTCGTATTCTTCCCAACCTTTCATCAATGCGTCTGTGTTCAGTGGTCTGATGTTCGCTACGAGGTGGTCTTGGTATCGTTGATGCTGTGCATCGTCGATGTTCGTGATCTCTTGTTCTTCGAGTTCTACGCTCTCGTATTTGTCTAGCATATATTTGCTATGTTATTGATTATACTTCCATTATATAGGTATATGGATTTCTTGTCAAGTGCCTGAGATTGTTAGTGTTTTGCACTGTATTTTTTTCTTGTCTCTTCTAACATCAATCTTTTTTCACTGTCTAATTGTATTGATGTTTTATCTGGTAAAGCAACAGCGAAGTATGCTGTGTTGTAAAATCCACCATCAATCTCGACGACTTTCTTTTGATTGATTGCCTCCATTAGCGGTTGCATTTTATTTTCATCAACACTGACCTGAACTGTTGGTTGGTTTGGGATGTTGAATGTGACTATGTACTTCATATTTTTACTATGCGATTATTTGAATTATTCTGCCTGTCAAAATAGACTTTGAATTGTGCTAGTTTCTCTTTCATTTGGTGCGGAGTTGTTGCAACTGGAGCATACCTATCTTTTCCCTGTACGCTACAGATCATCTCTGCCATTTTGAGTGTGCCATCAAGTCCGAAACGCTTAATGAGATCGGCGGCGGCTTTTCTGGTTGTTTTATTTCCCCAATTAATGGTCGGATTGATAGACTTGTAAAATACTTCTATGACCTTATCTTCGTTGTTTGGTTGTCGTTTGGTTGTCAATTGGTTGTCGTGCGAGCTTTGCTCGCTATACTCTCTTTTATTACTATTACTTATATTACTTTCTTGTGTTTTTCCACATGAGGGGTCTTGTGTTTTTCCACTAGAGGTCTTGTGGAATTTCACTATAGGTAGTATCTCACGCATATTCCCTCTATCCCTGTATATCCTGACTTCCAGCCATCCTTCGTCTTTTAATGCGTTTATATGTTTGCTAACAGACCATTCACTTTTCATTCCTAGTTTTTCCGCCAAGTATTTATTGCTTGCTGTGCAGTACTTTTGTTTAAGTGTTAGTGATGTTATCAGTCCGTATAGCAGTGCTTGTGTTTTGTTACCATTCTCTACAAGATCGGCTGGGATAATGTAGTAGTAACCTTGTTGCTCTTTCATTTATATTTATTAAATAATTAAAAAAACGGAGAAGTCCTTGTAAGATAGCCCGCTACAGGCAATCTCTCACAAGAACTTTTCCGTTCTTTCTATTTGTAGCGTACTTTAATATTGAATTGATAAGGTTCTACATTGATACTTCAATTATACGTTAGGCAGTAGATACGGTCAAGTGTTTGAAATCCACAAGTTATCCACAAAAAAACCACGCTGATTAGGCACTCACACCGTTCTCATCGTGGTCGTCTTGCTTCTAGTATATCACAACATACCAGAAAGTATGGTTTGTAGTATATCAGACTATACCAGTAACCTCTTTCCCGTTCTGTGAATGGTTTTTATAAGTACTCCAATCGGGGGTATAGTCTTGTGATTGATTGCCCCAGCAGTACCAATTTTCACGATTGCCTCTAGCGAACAGTTCAATATATGGTCCTGGACTGCACGACTCGATGAGTTTGTATTGTTCGTCAGGTTTTCTGCTGTGCTCACGCTTTTGAGAGATTATCATATTCTCTTGGCTTCGTCCTTGCTGAAGCGTTCTGGCGTTTTTACCACGCACACCGAATAGAATGATCTCCGTGACGTTCCGGAAGTAAAAGCCTACACCACGCCTATCTGGTCCGCCGTCTTTCCTCACTTTGTACCAGATGAGGTTTGACTTGTATGTGAAGCCCCAGCTATTCATTACCTGCAAGCCTTCCGCCAATAGCGCGTTAGGCACCCACAGATAGAGATGTGCCGTATCTTGGATGATCTTGCTCACCGGTAGCACATTGATCTCGTCCAGCGTCATTGTGGGGTATCTGGCGAGCCGTTTGTGTTCCGGTGCCATCTTCCCCGTACGGTTCTTGAACTGCCACGGGGGGTCAGCCAGTACCGTATAGAACTTCCTTTCACCGACCTCTTTCAAAAGGTCATCTGATGCACTCATTCTAATCCTCGACGTACAGGGATTTCTTTATGCCAAAAACAAGGAGCGGACACCCTGCACCACCACCGCCTTGTATGCGTGGGAGTAACTTGCTCATATGCGTTGTGGATGCACCGTAAGACTTCCCTCTATCGAGAGAGTTAAATATGTCCTGAAGTTCATCACATCGCGTAATTATGATACCGACACTGATCGCCCGTAGGTCAAACAATAACCGAAAGTTGTTCAAATCTCTATCGTAGAATGGGTCTTTGTTGTTCCACTCGATCTCAAGCGCAACACGGTTTTTGAAGCAATCCACTTTATGTGTCGGGGTTTCCATCTCATTTTCATCGACCACTACCTTAGTGGCAAAGTCCTTTTCCTCCCATCCACGGTCAAAGAGAAAACTGTCTATCCAACCACTGACTTTTGACTTTCTCCCACCTCCAATACTGATGTGACTGCGTTTGAGGCGGAAAGCGGTCAGCACATCGACCACATCATCCCACTCATTGGGGAAGTCCTCTTTGAGTATCGCGCAGGCGTGTTTCCATTCGTGGATTTCGTAATTGTCTTGGATGAACGGTGGAAGGAGGTCAATGCCCATAATGTCACCATTGATGAGGTTGATGTTAGCGGTTCGCCAAAAACTACCCGACTACCTCCAAACAGGCAACATCTTTCCAAAAAAACAAAAGCCAGCCTTTCGACTGGTCATTTTGCGATTATCGTTGCCGGGCAATCTTTGCAACGGATGTCAGAGAAGAACTGGTATAGGTATTCTGTTCAATGTAAAGATAATAGATAAAAACATATTGTGTGATGAAAGAACTTTGCCCACTTCCATTATACACTACTCGAACATCAGAGAGAAGTATGTGAGCATAATGGTGAACATAGCGAATCCTGTCACTACTTTTTCCCACGTTGTGAGTTCGTTCCAGATTTTTCTCTGCAGGATAAAGAAGTGAATTGTTGCGTAGATCATTGCGAGTCCTAAAATTGCATCCATAGTTATAGTTTAGTTGAATTATTGATTACATCCTTGCATTGTTTGATCTTCTCTTTCATTTCACGAGCGGTGTATCCGCCCATTGGATTGTTTTCATCGAATCCGTGCTTTTCGCACATCTGAATAAATGAGATAGCGCGTTCCAATGATGTTTTTTCAGTTGATGTTTTTTTCATTCTGCTCTTGATAATAGTTATCCATTTGACTTTCAATTGACGGGAAAGGTATTTGACAGTCCAGACGCTTTGCAAATTCCCGTTCACACACGTCAATGACCTGTGAGAACTCTTCTTTCTTGAGCTTTGCGGTTGAATCCTTTTTGAACATCAATCGTCCGATCTCTCGGAAAAAATCCTTGATGATTGACGGAGTGATCGGGAACTCAGCAGGCTCTCGTATAAGCGCATCCATTGTCAATCCTTTGTCCTGTGCATCACTGGCGATCATATCAAACCACTTGTGGCACGCCCTGTTTTGCGAATCGGTCCGAGGCTCCTTGATGTGAGTCACTGTGAATGACTTGAGCCCGACCATTTCCATGATTTTTTCTACTTGTCTTTTCCCGTCTTCTACAGAATCGCACTCAAGCATATATTGCGTTGTAACGATGTATTTTCTCTTTGACATACGTTGATGCCCCTTTTGCCCCAAACACGTCTTAAAACGCAATTTTGGGGCAAATAAGGGCTATTGTGAGTGGATTAGAACTTGATATCTGGGATTTCTATGTCAATCTGGTCTTTCTGTTCCTCTTTCTTCTCATCGTCCTTGTCTTTCTTGACTGATGCGTTCTCTTTCTCCTCTGCTGTCAATGATTGCAATTCTGATTTTGCAGGCAGGTAGCTGTCAATGTTCGTGAAAATATTGCCCTCTTTGTTCGCCTTGTTCTTGGTCACGATGCGACACTGCTTGCCGATCAATGAATTGAGGAACTCTCCTGTGATGCCCTCCGCTTCTTGCTGTGGTGATAGTGTCTGTGCTTGCAAGGCTTCCACGATCTGATAGAGTTTGTTCTTTCCGTTCTTTGTGCTGATGTAGAGATAACTTGGGATGAAGTTTGCCCACACATTGCGTCCACGCAAACTCTCTCCGTTTTCCTCTCCGTCCAACAAAGTGAATTGAAAAGAAAGGATCGTTTCAAATTCCTTATCTTGCGTCTTTCCCATTTTTGAATCATACGTTTCTTTCTCTTCTGATGTTACGTCCAGCAATTCAACGTGATACATATCTTCAGGTAGTGGTGGGAATGATTGTGCTTCTCTTTTTGGGATTACTAAGTTGTTGTCCAACATATTATTTGATGATTAAACTATTATACTTTTTAATGGTTGCCCCATTTACTTGTTCGCCTTTCTTCAAGGCTTCTTTTATTGATTTCTTGTCTGGTCGTTGTACTGTCTTGGTTACCATATAATTTTCAGGTAACAGGCTTTCATCTGTGATCTCCACGCTCTCCGTTTTCCGCAGTGAGAGGTTTCCGATCGGTGTTTCAATTTTTGTCACACCTCCGCTTTCCATCGCATATTGGACATAGGCTTTGATGTTCTTGGCACGGTTGTCATAGCTGTCTTTGAGTGCCTGCAGGCGTTTGATCTCATCACCGATTGCTGTGGATTGCGTTGAGAGATGCCGTTCATACTTCAATATGTTTGCCGACTTCTCTTGCAACTGCATTTCCACGCCATCAAGGTATTGCGTGAGTTCTGCACTGTCTTCTGCCAAGTCCTCTATTTTACGGATTGCGCTTGTGATCTCATAGAGATTCATACGCGTTTTTGATTAACGATTATGCGTGGTCGCACTCGATTCGAGTAGTCCAATGTCACAAGTCCTTTCTCTTGCAGTTTTTCCAATATGCCTAGCACTGCTTGACGGGACGGGTTCCAATAGGATTTCTCTCGAATGAGCTTTGTTTTCTCAAAAAGAATTTTCTCACCGATGACCTTTGCGCTCATCTCCAGTGGTGTCTTCCTTTTTATGAGAAATTTGTACAGTCGCTGTTCGTTTGGTTTTAATTTCATAATGTATCCTTTCTAGCCTTACTTATTATATACCTAATTATATCGGTTATTTATATTCTTGTCAAATATGATTGTGCGACATTGTTACAGTGATGTGTAGGTATAAGAAAACCCCCACCAATTATTGATGAGGGTTGGATAGTACCAAGCGTGCGATGGCTCTCGTGTATATTATACGTTTTTTATGAGTGTAGACCTCCACGCTTGTACTTGTTTATATTATAGCACATCAGTATGGGCTTCTGATTGTTGGTTGATACAGCGATATTTGAACCGATTTTTTCTTGACGAGTATGTCAATTTGTAATCGGGATCAAGCCATATCTCGTTGATGACTTCACATATCTGACTTGGCATTTTATTGCCAAAGAGTGTGTGCCACGCTCTGTGCTTACTCGGTGGGACATTGGATATGTTGCGTGATGAATTATCTCCTCCTCGTGATTTCGGTTTCCGGTGATGTTTAGACATTAGCACCTCCTAGTATCCGCAAGAAAAGCATTTCACTTTCCCTTCTGGATAAATGATGATGGTGTTAGAGAAGTTATGCTGACAATGCTTGTGACCACAGTGGCAAATGACACGTTTGTCTTTGAGAAACTCGATCAGTTGCTCTGCGGTGATATCCTTTTTGGTGGCATTTTTTTCCATAGGATCTCCTGTATCGGCTCGATGTATGCGATAGGCATCGGTTGCCAGTGAAGATCGCGGTCGATCTCGAACGGACCAAGACGAATCGTTGAGAGTTCCAACAGTGAGAAATACCCGAACTCTGCGTTCTGCCAGTCGCCATTGAGGCAGACAAAACCGAAAAAGGTATCATCACCGTCAAACTCAATTACCCACCAGTCGCAGTTCCCAAGGAAGAAGTGCATATGCACGACCTTGTCGGCTAGAAGCAAATGCTCCGTTCCGTAGAGTGGGGGTATTACCGACAACTCTCTCTTTGATGGGAAATTCCACATCGTCTTTCCTCCAATTCTTTGAGTTTTTTCTCTCCGCACTCTTGGCAAAATCCATGACTCGGTTTGTAGTCATCGAATTCTGCAGTGCACGTATCGCAATCATCACAAAATCTTTTGATCTCGCGGTGACACGAATACACCTTTGAACACTCCAAACAAACGCTGTAGACATACATGGCACGCTCCTTGTCTCTATTGATTGTTAAGTAACCAAATGGAGACAACGAGCTATCGCGGTTGTATGTAGCCTACGGCGATGAGGTAGGGGAAAAGCAGGAAGAGAAAAATAAGAAATACAGTGGCGATTATGACGAGAGTCTCAATCCAATCTTCATCAAACTCTCGTTTTTTAGGTAGGGGGTCTTCGCTGATAAACGATTTTTAAGAATTACCGATCGTCTAGCGTATTTGTCTTTCAATCAAACGATCTAACTTCACATTGATCTCTCTGATACTTTCTTCATATCGTGCTTGTCGATTTGAGCACTCGTTGATTTGCGCTTGTAATACTTCGCCATCTTGACGATAGAATCTATCTGCGGTGCGTTCTTTGATCGTTTCGGTGTTGTGACCAACCTCCGTTTGGATTGTGCCAACCCAAATTCCGATCACAACAAGCAGAAAAATATTAGCATACATAAATTTCTTTGTAGCTTTTCTATCATCCATAAGCGACGAGAGATTACTTTTAATATTTGATTTTTCTTCACTCGTTAGACACATCATTTCATCGAATATAGTTAATGTTTATATACTTAGTGAGAGCGTTGAGCCCCGCTATTACGATTGGTGCGTATTGCCATTCAACATCAGTGAAAAAAATGATCGCCAGTCCGACAAAACCGTTTGCTGTTTGCCAGTAGAATGTTTTTGCTTTATTGCTTGTCAGGAATGCTTTTAGTTTCTCCATAAGTGTTATTTACGAGTTACTTTTAATTGAAATATTTGATTATTTCCTCGAAACTTCGGCAAAGCCGTTTATGTTCCCATATCGTGAAGTATAACATACATCACCCTTCAAAGGATCGATGCACCGAAAGCCACGAGTAGGACTATAACCAATGAGAGTGAGCCAGTGTGCTGCACCGGCATACGGTACGCGAACGATCGCCGCATTATCTTTTGAACGCAGGATCTCCAACAGTTTCTTTTTATCATACGAATAATAACGAAAGACGAATGTGAACGGGCATACCTTGTCGATACTGTGCCAGAGAATTTCACCGTTATTGTTGAATGTGAGAAGCTTCGCCAATCTGTCAGGCGTGATATATCCACCATACCAGTATGTGAGCATTGAGAGCGCTGTTATTGTACATCCGTATCGTGCAAGGGTGTACGGCGTATTTCCAATAGTAACCTTGCCCCAACGCCAGTCGCCTTGCTTGAGGTATATGAGTTTACCGATCGTTGAGTCTTTGATCTGCGTGAAAGTGATACCCTCTTTGTCGAGGATGTCTTTTTCAATGTCTTGTGATTCAAGTGTGTATTGTTCTCGTGGGGTTGTTACTTCATATCGCATACAATTTGATTAACTATTAGCAATTACAATATCCTCTACTTCGTCTGCTGTAGCTCCACCTGCTGTTGAAACTTGAGCATCTAAGTTATCCAGTTTCTCTGAACGAGTCGTTGTGTATCCTTGAGCGGTGAGTCCTGCTTGTACTTTAGCGGTTACATCGTCAATATCACCAGTAATCACGTTTGAGCCTGTCACGGTTACAACGTTATTTACAACGTGGTCAGGTGCGAAAACCAATGTTCCGCCTGTCGCATCTACTAAATCAATACTTGCTCCAGTAGTTGTATCAACTCCATAGCCTCCAGTAATTGCGAGTGGCACTGATGGACTTGAAGTATTTTTTATTTTCATTGCAGTCAAACGATAATTCGCAGAATCAACAGCATCAACATATGCTATATCATCAGCAATACCCGTCTCTGTGAATATCCAATATGCAAAAGCTGCGTATATTGATTGCCACGTCACTGAGCCAGATGCGATATTTATGTTCACAATATCCGTTGCGGCGTCTGTAAATGTAATGCCAGTAACGGCAGAACCATCAACAGCGTTATCGTTATACACTTCATCATCTACTTGGTTAGCCATATATGATATTGCAGGGTTCGTTTCTGTCGCTGTTCCAATCGTTGCTTTGATGAAGTCTTTTGCAGTCGTACCACTGACGAGTGCTGCTCGAAGTCTGATTGTCCTATCTGCACTGTACGGATTTGGGTCAGTCCATGTATATGGGAACGTTGGAGTTCCATTGTATAGTTCTGTGCTTGACGTTACGTCGTACAGTTGAATACGCGTTCCCGCTGTGAGTCCTGAAATCGTTGCTGATTGATAGACTTGCGGTTCACTGATTGTGATGTTCGGTCCAGTGTTTGTGTAATCAACACCAGTTTCCAATTCTACAGTGACGTTTCCACCGCTTGAATTTGTAAATGTGACATGACCACCAAAGTCTGCGCCTGAAAGGTTGTACGTTCCAGCCTGTGCAAAATCAATCGTGATCGCTCCGAGTTTCGGTGAGTATGTGCCTGTAGCTCCGTAACGGATAGTGCCACCTGAGAGGCGTTGTGTTGAGAGGTCGAGGTTTTGACCGCCTGTGATGAGTCCGCCAGTTATAAGTGTGAAGTCTGTTCCGTTTGATGTTGTTATTTGTTCAGAATATAAAATGTTTGCACCTTGAACAGCCCACGCCTGTGAGTAATCATAAAGCTCCTGCATTGTTCGTGATGCTGTGAGTGCTGTAGTGTTACTTGAGCCAGTAATTGCTATACCAGTATACGCCCATGCAGTAGCGTAATCTGCCGAGACATAATCATTGTCTTGTAAATATGCAGGAACTTCTGCTGATTCACTTTGGTCTTTGAAGTCTTGTACGAGATTTAGGAACTGGTAGCCATATTTTCTCAATGGCAAAGTCCAAGGATTGACTGGATAATTAGCGTCATACCATGCACCGTGAGAGTTTGGTGGGTCGCCATAAGATTGGTTATAAGTGCCATTCCATTTAATGCGTCCCTTGATGACCCATGCGTCAGTGACTAAACCTGAGCTAGTCGTCTTATAGCCGACCATTGTCGGTGTGTATGGGTAAGAAGCACCTTTCGCACTAAACCATCCCGCATTTCCTTTGCTGTCTTTACAGCCGACTGTGACTCCATCGAGCAAATTTCCATCTGCGTCTCGTACCGTAATATTTGCTGAATACCCAAGCCACACTGTGCCATTAGGATTGTACCCAGTATAAGAGTCAAATGTTATACCTTTGAGAATATCTGAGTAATACGAATTTGTAGGATAAAAATTGATGACGTAAATTGACGCATTATTTGTTGACGACCACTGATAAAGCCATAGAGGACGACCGACACGCTTTGTATTGTCTAAAAGCCCATTAAATTGCAGATCACGTTTAGTTGCGCCGTTTTGTGCGAGCCCACCATGAATACTCACATATGCCTGTTCATTGTGAGTAGAATTAGAGTTTGTGCCAGTAGCATGAATATATGTGTCAGAATCTGCAAAATCACAATACTTGAAATCATCTCCATTCTCACAAGTAAGCGCGAATGTAGTCGTTATACAATCACGACACGTCATACCGTCATGTGTTGCTCCTGTTGCGTTGTAGTACCTGTTCCGCCTGTTGGTTGCTGCGAGTGTACCGTCGTATATAAAGTCTGTTACTGATTCAAACTTTGTGCCATAGAAGTATGCTTTACCGTGCATTCCCATTGTGTGATAAATGCCTGTTGCATATTTACCACCAGACGATGCCGCATTATAACTGAGAGCGCATTGAATCGTTCCTCCCTTGAATCCATGCTCTCTGTCATTGTCCAACATACCGAAAACGATATGTGCGCCACTGACAGATTCTAAACCACGGTATTCATATTCAAAAATCAACTTTGGATTATGACAACACCCGAAATAACCACCTGACGCTACGTTTATTCCTGTGTCAGTGTTAAGTTTTATTTGTTGCTTTAAGTCTGCGCCTGCAACCTCGTGTAAATACGTAGCATAAGACGGTTGGTCTGCGACAATGTCTGCTGGCGAATACCCAATAACATAGGTTGATGTAGAGTCTGGATTTGTTGTCCACGCTAAATAACACGTTATAGCCGTAGCCGTGTTTGAAAGAATAAAGTTATGCTGACCTGCACCAGTACCACCAGTGATCCAAACAATATGAAATTTATACGCATTAGTTGTCCACGACTTTGATGTGTCTGTCAATGTTTTTGCTGCGCCTGACGTTGCTGTGCCTGATACTTTTGAGCCTGCAACTGTGATTATTCCTGAACTATAAGTTATAGCCATTGTATTTCAATTAAAACGTATCTCCAAAACTTCCCCATGTGAGAGTACCACTCGGTGCTGAGTCTTTATCGACGAAGACTGTGTCATATCCTCCTGTGCCTTTTGTGTAATCAAATACTTCTGTTGCGAGAGTCTTTCTTTTGATGTACCAGTTGCCGTCTGCGTCCTCGAAGAAGTAATGACTGTGGGTTGCTGTTGTTGATTTTGCTTGGTATCCGTAAGGGTCTGTGGGTCTAGTCGGAGAGATACTGGTTACAAGCTCACCGTCTGAGTTGACTTTTACACGTTTTAGATCAGTTCCATCATGAGCAACGATCTCTACAGCAAGTATATCAAAATCACCATCGAAGCTCTTATTGAGAATGTATTGCTCGTGTTCTTTATTGATGGCTTGTTTTGGTGTAGGCTTACTCATTTTTCACAAGTTTACTATTAACAACCTTGTTTTTGTTTGGGTCTATCGTTAGAACTGTCGGACATCGTGAACACTCATATTCATTTTGACCAATTTTCGACAACTGATGGTTCTTACATTGTGACACGCCTTTGAGCTGTGCTTCGTTTACCGTAAATACCGTTTCTCGTTTTTCCTCTTGTTGTTCGATCATAGGGGTAAATAAGGCTTATAACCATGTTCTTTAATTATATCATTGAGAACATCTGCGTAATTATTGATATTATCCAATTTGTGTTTTTTATTGTAAGCACTATTGATTTCCGACATGTATTTTTCCAACACCATTCTTTGTACATCAATTGGAAGATTTGAAAATTCCGGAATATTGATCAATCTTTGGATTTCTTCACTTTTGAACTGTGCCATATCTTCCTTTGTCACTTCATCAAGCTCCTTCAGTTCATTGACCTTTTTCATTAGCTCTTGTTCTTCACGGATAGAATCGTAGTATTCTTTTTGTTTTTCACGCGGTAGTGATTTTAAGATTTCACTGTCTGCTTCTCCAAGTGGTCTATAATCACGGTCAAAATATTCCCGTCCTTCTGGGACGGCGTATTGTCCAAACACATTTGACTTAAGTGCGTTTTTCCAATCTTTGTCCATAACATATCGAACCCGTCCAGATGGTGTTTCAGAAAACCCTCGATCATATGCTTTATGACCTTCAAGAGTTTTTCTCAATTGACCACCTCCAAATGGAGGTACCAGGTAGAACAATGGATTAATAAGCTCCTTTTTCCAGTTAGACTCACCATTAATCACTGCCATTGGATTCGGGATTGCTTCACTAATTGGCCATCGTCCACCTGTCAATGTACTTGTGAAAGGTAGTTGCCCTAACGCTTCATTTGCTACGTATTTCATTCGATCAATCGGTTCACGTGATTCACCCTTTTCGTTCATTCCTAGTGTAGTCATTGCCCAGTCAATAGGATCAATTTGCATACGTCTACCAAGAACTTTTTCCGACATAGTGTTGAATATGTACGCATAAATAAAGAATTGAGCATACATACTGGCTTCTTTGGCAAGATTCTTTCCTGCAAACTCCGGTATATCACGAGCCATAAAAGACAACTGGTTGTTGATCTCCGTTTGAAATTGTGTCATCCAACCGAGCGATCGTGTGTTCATAAGGTTTGGCAATTGACCGATACTGCGATCAGCCATGACTTTAGCCGCATAATCATCAGCATATTTCATAGCAGATTGCGGACTCAGACCTTCATCCAATTTCTCAAAAAACTTTCCTGATACGATAGTCTTGGCACTAAATCGATCTACGGATTCAAACAACCAACCAAACATTTCCCGAACTTTGCCCCTCGTATTAAAGTCGATTGCTTTACGCGGAAAACGACGTGTTAGAAATCCGGATTTCATACCTGCTACTTGTGTATAATCATCAGCTCTCAGTGGTGATTCCAGAGCTTCTGTCAATCCTTTCATTGCCGATTTTTTGTTTGTTGTCGCCAATGATTGTGTAAGAGGAACAAAGTTTGCCGTCGCAGATGACACATTACCACCAACCATATTTGCCCCAGTCTTTCCTCTCAAGAAATTCATAACATTGTATACTTTGCGACCAAAAGTATGTTCAAAACCACGGTCAAGACGAGATTTCTTACCAGCCAAAAGATTTGTATATTCGTCAAGATTGGCTACAAAGTTTGGTGCCTTTACTTTTCCCTGTTCACCAGCAAGACGGATGTAATTTTCCAGAGCCCTGCCACGTTGCACGCTGTCCATATGGAACATTTGTTTTGATATTGAATCGAGATAATTATCCATACCGCCGATCGCACTATCTGTGAATTCACCGCCTTTTCTCATTAGTTCTGTTGTTGAAAAAGGCTTGTATGGTTTGAAAATATCTGTTTTACCAGCAATTTCAGTTGGCAGATCAGTTTCTTTTAACAAAACACCATACTCATCAATGACACTTCCTACTTCTTGAAAATGACGAAAATAGTCCTGTCTTTTCGGGATAGGTTGATAATTATACTGTGCACGTACTGCATTTATTTGATCAAGAAAATCATCATAAAGACTTCTAAAATACTCTGATGCTTTAACAATATTCTGCCAATTTTTTGGTGATTTTTGTTTAACAGCGTCAATAGAGATTCTTCCTTCACCTAGTTGCTGCACAAGTTTATCATCAGCAGACCCAACTTTAATTCCCATCCCCTCAACAACATCTTTGTTGATCTTTGTACGAGTATCAGTAAGCCAACTAGACCTAGCTGTTTCATTCTTTTTTACAGTATCACTCAGAAAGCTCTTTATTTGTGGTGCCTGCTTTCCAAATACCTTATCAATATTTCTCTCCATCGTATCACGAGACAAAAACCACGCACCTTGATCTTTGACACCATCGAAATCAATCTTTGGTGGTTTAACACCGTTTTTACTTGGAACATAATCTGTGTTTCTGACTGGTATTTTATGCTTTAGATCCTGACCTCTGAAATTAACGTTGTAAATCGGATCATCAAACAATGTTGCTGGTGTCCCAGTTACCTCAGAAGTTATCCCGCGACCTGTAGTCCGCAATTTTCCGTATGTTCTCGACAAATTGGAGTCATCCGCTCCAGAAGCCACTCTACCCACTACATTTTGTGGTGTTTGCGGTGCTGGAGCTGGTGGTACGTTTGCCGCATTACGAAAACGGCTAAATTCTCCACCTGCATTGGAGAGCAGTGACATCAAAGCAACGTTTGTGAGAAAATTCTTTCCCGCATTATCCATGTTGCCTTGTTCAAATTGCATGAGACCGGTGTTGATCGTTGCCTCTGGGAGTATCGAGCCTGTACGAGAGAGTAAGCGTTGCGCAAGGTTGCCAGTCTGCGACAGTGCGCCTTTTGATGGTGCATATGCGTATGTTGGGGATCTCATCGCTCCTGCGACGAACGACCGAGCGTCTTCTGGTTTAGATACGTCTTTTTTGAACAATTTTTCATACATCAAAGGACGGGCAAGGTGTTGATACTTTGCCTTATCATATGCAGTCCTGAAATCGACGCCTTCTGGACGCTTAAAACCACCGTAGAGCCCTTTCATGCCTGCGACTGTCCTATCACCGATGATCGCGCCTGGATGCCCTCTACCGATCGCCTCAGCGCCTGCTGTGACATCCTTTGCCATGTTATACGCAATGTTCTTCCCGAGATTGAGCGCACCTTTGCCAAAGTTCACCGCTCCCTGACCGAATTTCTGCCATGTTTGCGGTTGTGGCTGGGGAGCTGGTTGTTGAACTGCTTGCGCTTGAACCTTGGGGAATCTTTGCGGGGTGTAGCTTGGTGTGACTTCCGGTCGTTGGACTTGCCACGATTTTTGTATGTTGAGATCGTCTCTAAATCGAGCCATGTTTTTTGATGTTAATACAGACCGAACCTTTGAGCCATTACACTGTTAAAGTCTTGCGGGTTTGGATACATGCTTTGATACAAGTTCTCCCATCCGTTCTGTGCGTACGTTCCAAAGAGATCTTCCTGAATGCTTGCAGGATCTAGGATGTTGCCATATTTACCTGAGAGCTGATCCAAAACACGTTCTCTTCCTCCCTGTTGTCCGCTCCACGCTTCACGAGCCAACATATCTTGCATATCCTTTTGATAATCGCTCATGATGTTGTATTGCTGGATCGGTGTGAATCCTCCAGAGCTTCCGCCTGAACCGCCACTCGGTCGTGAGATCTGATGTTGTGTTCTGAGTTCATCGAGTTGCAATGCACGCTCTTTGAGTGAGTAGTCTTGGAGTTGTTGCATCAGTTGCGCGACTTGCTGTTCGATCGCTGCTTCTCCTTGCCATCTCTGTGCGTCGATATCACGGAGAGAATTGCGGTAGATATCCCCGATACTGGTTTGTTTGTTCTGTAGTTCCGCCAAACGTGCAGCCTTTTGTGCTTCGAGATCAGCGAAAGAATTGCCATAGTTTTCCTCAAGACCTTGAAAACGTTTGGAGTATTGGTTTTGCATACGCTCCAGTGCTTGGGCGTTCTGTTCTGAGTCAGCCGTACCCATACGCGCATAGAACGCTTTGAGACGTGCCATATCTTCGCCCTTTTCTTGGTCGAATTCTTCAAAACCGCGTGTTTTTTGCGTATCGAGACGCCCTCTCCCTGCATTGAATTGTTCATCCAATACGTTGATGAGGTTTTCAATCTGCCCGAGACCACTGTTATAGATGTTCTGAGCATTTTCTCGTTGTGCTCTCAATCTTTCACGCAGTGCCTTGTCTGCTGAATCTTTGTAGTCGTCAGTGTCGTATGCTTTTGACTTCGCTTTCTTCTTTGCGTCTGATGGTGAGTATCCACGAGAAATATAGTCATCGTAGTATTTGTCGAACTTTTTGTCTGAACCAGATGATTTCGATTTTGTTTCTCCCGTATTTCGGAAGTGTTCTTCATCATCTGTAGGTCGCACTGGACCTTGGTACTTCGGGGTACTTTGCCCCGAGCTTGTTCCATAATTGAATGTTCCCATATGGTTTGTTTAATTATTGATTATGAGATTAAAGGCGAATTGCTTTACGGGATGGATTTTGTTTTTGTTGGGAGGTTTGAGTGATAAATTATACTCCGATAAAATGACCATCAATAGTAGAATTATTTGCTTGCAATGCTTTAGCTGATCCAGAGTTTTGGTATACTGCCAACCAAACTTGTTCTCCCTTTTGCAATTCAAATGTTTTAGAACCACCGATATTTAGATCATTTCCTCCATTATTTGAGTAAATTCTTGCCAATCTTCCTTTACCAACACCATCTGGGTTGTCGAAACTAGCAATGTGCTGATAAAGAGCGTTTGCTGTAGAAATTGCTACTAGACCATTAAAGTTGTAGTAACCTGATATTGGTGCAGTAAATTTTCCAGTAGAAGTATTGAAATTACCATTTATGTCATACAGTTCAACGTTGCAAACTATTGCAACAGAATCAGTGCCACTTGCTATTGATTGTGCGGTACTACAATATGCCGAAAATTTATACCAATCCTCACCTCTCTTAAATCCAAACGGACAATCTGCATAGGAGAAATAAACATTTGTGATCGCACTGTCTGCCAAATCAACTTCACCCGCAAGAGTCACTGTCGTTCCTGATACTCCAGACACATAGAAATACTTTGTCGAACCATCGTTTGTGCATTTGAACTTCGCTCCTTTTTGCAGTAAGGCGGCGAGTGTTGCTGATACTGTAACTTGTTGTGCTGCTGCGTAGGTGACTGTTTCAGAGGTTGGTTGCCATCCGTCCCAGCTTTGAATGACTGGACTGGTCAATGTCTTATTCGTAAACGTCTGTTCACTGGTAAGGTCTGCAAAGTTCTCCAACAGATCAGCATTGACGGTCATCCGCACAGTCTCTCCTTCATCGTGTGCTTTTGTCGTTGCTGCGTGAGAGACGCTTGTTGCGGTCTTTGACGTTACAAGAACGTTCTCATAGTGCCCATTTGCATTGAGTGGGTCAAACGTGAGGTAAAATTGTGCATCAACACTTGGAATGTCGTTGAGATATGTTGTAGTCGCTCCCACTGCAGCTGCGGAAGTGACTTGTGTCTCAAAATTATCTTGATAGTTCATACTTTTACGTAATTAACATTTATCGGTGTCAATACACCTTCGATTGCGTTTAATTCCCAATTTGTATCATCACTGTCTGTCACCTGTACCTGGATGCTTGCACCCATTTTATTCACCGGTATTTTTACTTTGTCAGGGTTGGTTGTGACCGATTCAGGACCCGACACACCGATCTGATCAACACCGATACACTCCACACCGATGCCGTAGGACGTACCAGCCCCCAGAGTTATATCTTCCGAATAGTGGAGATCACCATCGACATAGACATTGATCGTCACGTACCCGCGTTGCTTGTTGAAATACAGTACGAGGTGATGAAAGAACTTCTGTTGGACGTAATCTTTGAAGCTCCATTTCCCTGTTTTGAAATCCGTTTCTATTTCCGTCTCGTTATCAGTGAGTGCTGTTTCGTCAAAGTAATAGACCTTTCCATCAGTGGAAGAACCGAAATACAGTCGAGAGTAACCGTCTGAGTCTTTGAATTCCGTAAAACACGCTGCACCGAGATCCCACTCCCACCAGCTTAGTCTTTGACGGTCATAGACGAGCATTCTGTCGTTTGCGCTGCCTCCACCTTCCGTATATGAGAGATAATAGTGGTTATCGAAGTAAATACCGCAGACCTCATCGAGTCTGTCTTTCTGAACCGCCTTAACTTTGTCATCCACGCGGAGAGAGACGATGTTTGTACGGATCTGATCCACAATATTGGGTTCATACCCGAATGCGTATGCGCCAACGTCATTGAAGAAAAACACATCGTTTTCCACTGAATCAATGGTTCTGTGCTCTACAGCGCCTCGGCTTGGGTCAACAAGAGATACGGTAATAGTGCCCATCTCATCTGTGGACTGTGTAACACGCCAGAGTGAGTTTTCCTTTGCCACATAGAGATAGTCTTGATGTTTGAATAGCCCTGTGATCTTCTGTCCGTCGTCTTTACCGATAAATACCGACGTAGCCAAAAGATTGTCAGGGTCTGCGTATGTGAAATCTCCGATCTTATCCCCTGCTCCCGAGCGATAGAGACGGGTCGGGTAGTCAGGGTCTCCAGCAACCCACAAACATCCTTTATAAAAAATACAGATACTGCCAGCCTTTCCGTTTGTGACGTCAGCGGTAGTTGAGCCGTCATATTTTCTCAGCCCATCATCTGCGCTTGCGATATATTCAATGCCTCCAGCTTGGCAGAAGTCCACTTTTGTATCCGTCCATGTTTGGGTCCCGATTCTGGTTGCGCTTCCACTGTCCTCTTTGTAGAGTTTTCCACCGGACATGATAAGTAGTTCCCGTACGGTTGAGGTGTAGTACGTTCCGAGTGACTTCACATCATCAGCGCTTGCCACTTCACACATCAGCTTTGAGCCTGGTCTTTTAGCAACAGAGTTTTTGCCGATCGCCCACACGTTCAACCCTATCGCGCACTCATTGTCATTGATCATCGTGTCACGAGTGAACGTGTTTATCCCCTTTCCGAGATTGTCTTGGACGAAATTCTTTTGTTTCATTGTAGAAATGTCATTTTAAGCTCCTTATCGTTCATTTTCCGGTCACCGATCATATTATCGATGCGCATGTCACATTCTTTGAGGTTTGTTTCAGCATCCCCGAGCGGATCAGTCTCAGACTTACGCAACATAGCGTATGCGTACGCTGCGACCGCCTCACCATCTGGTATGATGCACTCATCATCATTGCTGGTCATATCTGTAGGCTTGAACTTGTAATGGACTGTGTAATCGCCATCATCTTTGGTCTTGATCGTGTAGCCGTCTTTTGCATTGCCTGTGACAGCATAGACCAATCCCTCCCAGCGTGAGAACTCGTCTGCAGCAACTTTCATAAGTTCCACGTTGTCAGAACTGAGGACTGTTTCTGGATAGATAAAATCCGTAGGAAGTGTCCCTTCACCGCTAGTGACGGTTACGGTAGCACTGGTTGTGAGATTGAGCTTTTGTGCGCAGTATTCTTGCCCACGATTGAGCCAATACTTTCGGTTGGTGGTGGGTTTTGTTGGGATCGCTGTTTCACCGTACCTATAAGCGAGACTCAGTTGTAGATCTTGAAATATCATATGATTCTTTCAATTCTTTAATATTATTATATTTCTGAATGACCTTTATATATTCAGAAATCTTTCGCAATCTTTCGTAAACTTCTAGCTTGGTAGTGCCGATCGTTCGTTCAATCTCATCAAGTGTCTCTTGCCAGTTATCGTTGTTCATTTCCTTTCCTTCTTTTGATAGGGTTTGTTTTATGAACTTATCCACAAGACCGATCTGCATTTTTATTATCTTGTCTTCTTTGTAGATCTCTTTTACGCCGAAATAATCTTGTGGGTAATCTGTTGATTCAGCAACTGCTTCACCTTGTGCTGTTTCCGGTTGTGGTTCTGGGTTTACAGGAACATCAGGAACATATTGTTCTGTTTCATTTAGTGGCTCTACTTTTGTACGAAATGCGTCGCTCATAATTTTCTTTAATCATTGTTGTTGAGATGCCTCTTGTCCTAGGGAGATAGATGCAATCGAATCTGTCGAACTCTCCTTTCCAGTCACTGCCCATCACGAATATCTTGCCTTTGGTCTCCTTCTCTTTCTGTTGCCAATTCTTTTCCGGTATCACTTCATCCACATATTCAATGGCTTCCAGGACTTCTTTCCTCTGCTTATAGTTTAGCACAGCGGTCTTTCCCTTCTTTGTATTGAATGCGTCTGTGGAAAGCCCAACGATCAGATAGTCTCCGAGTGTCTTTGCTCTCTTGAGCAGTCTGATGTGTCCTGGGTGCAAGCAATCGAATGTCCCATAGGTAATGACTTTAGAAATCGTTCCCGTAGAGTCCTTTCTTTTGTTGTGGGATCTTCCAGTCTTTGCCATAGCGGATGAGTAAATAATCTTCGATCGGATCAGGGAACGGATATGACCCGTATTTTGTTTTCAGCTTCTTGATGCCGTAACGCGGTTTTGTCATCGTGCCCATTTCATTGTGGTTGATGCGGTTTTTCCCGTCTGGATAGTAGAAATAGAAGTCGAATATGCAATTATTGGTATCTTGATATGCCATTTGCATAATGTGACCGTCCCAGATCGCTTCACGAATGAGACGATGGTCTTTGAACAACTCTGCAAAGTATGATCTTTGATCGTTGTCCCAGTCACCCTCGATCGCTATGTCGATATCCGTATCATTGGGGATGAAATCCTTGTCACGGTAGAATCCGAGTGCCGTTCCTGCCGATAACCACCATTTTACGCCCTTGAGACGTTTGGTGATGTTTTTCAATGTGCTTTCGGGTTGCTTAATGCTTGCCAATGATTGAATTGAAAACCCGCCATAGTGCAGAACCTCTACTTTTTTTTTGTTTTCTTGACCTCTTTTTTTGCGTCTTTCTTACCCTCCGTTACAATTGTCAATTCCATGCCTCTTTCAATTTTCAGAGTGTATTCTTCCATTGTCATTTCTTCGATTGAACCGAGTTGGTTCTTTGTCACTACTTTTTCCATATGTTTGTGAAAAAATTATTATAACTTATTAAATGATCGTTGATGTTGAAGCGTTTGAGGACGCTTTCCTTTGCTTTTCTGCCCATTTCTGTGCGTAATTCCTTACTTTCTATCAGTTGAGAGAGATGTTTTACCCAATCCTCTGTCGTTTCTGCCAAAAATCCGTCTTTTCCGTGTCGAATCGAGTGTTGATATGGGTACACATTGCTTGCAACTGTCGGAACTTCACACATTGAGGCTTCCATCCACTTGATATTTGATTTCGAGACATTGAATTTGTCGTCAATGATCGGCGCAATCGAGATATCCAGCCCAAGACCTGCAACGAATGCCGGATATTCTTCATATCCCTTGGTCCCGTGAATAACCTTGTGTTGATTTTCAGGTAATGAATCGAACTCTTCACTGTCGTAGCCGATATGCCAAAACTCTACGTGTGGATATTTCTTGAGGATCTTCTTGAGTGCGGGGAGAATTGCGGGGATATCCTGCTCATGATTTGCCGAGAGTATCCACCCAAGACGGATCTTGTCTGAATCATTCCGTTTGATAGGCACATTCCAGATGTCCGGGTCAATACAGTTAGGGATAACAGTAATATTCTTGTTGTACGGGAGAATTGCGTCTTTGAGAGGCTTGGTCGATACAACGACATGATCAGCGGACTTGATGAGGAACTTGAGCGCCTCGTTTTTCGGACTTCCCGGGTAATGATATTGGTAAGCGTAGTTGTGCGGATGGATGTTGAACGGGTCATCATCGAGATCCACCACCACCTTTGTTGGTGAAATGAATTGGCTTGCCATGTCACGCGCTGCGAGGATGTGAGAGACGCCTTCATGGTCATCGATGTACTTGATGAACCACACATCGCCCATATCCTTCATCCTTTGCGCTACTTCCACTCTGTTGTCGCCACCGATCTCGATCTCTTGCCCACTGATAACGGTTGTGTTCTCGATCTTTGAGAGTGGGTTGATGATCCTGTACCATCCAACACCGCCATACTTTCCGAGTGCGCCTTTCCTATTCCAATCCGTCCATAAGCCCATCACCTTAGTCTTTGTCGATGATCCATTTCTGGTCTCTTTCGCTTTGCTCATATTCCTTGAGCCAGCCGTCTGCAATCTTGTTCGCCCACGTCTTGGCTCTCACGGTTAATTCCTTATAGTTCGGGTGACGTCGTCCATGAATGTCATAATGATCTCCGCAGTCGGTTATGCGACGTGCGGGGATCGTGAACAGATGCGGACCACGATTGCGATAGGTGACGGAACAAATATCCGGTCGTCCTCTGACGGAATGTATCACGAAATCAAATCTTTTAATGAACTGTTCGAACTGTCGAAATCTATTCATAATTGCTGTCGAACCTTTCGGGACTGGCGGTTCGACATGCCGTCCCGAAGGAACAATTAAAATTGTTAATTAAACTCAACTCCCAGTTTTCACATTTATTAACCAGTTTGAATTGAGTGTCTTCACCACGAATGCAGGGATCTTCCAACCCAGTGTTGCATACATGTTCAAAGGGTTGCTTGTATCTGATTCACCAGGTTTCTTGTAGTAGATACTTGCTCCTTGCCCATTGACATCGATCATGCGGAGACATTCACGACCACCGACAAAGTTAGAGTACACAGTGCGTGTTGAACTCTCTGATTTGTCGTTGTTCGTTTCATGTACGATCGCACCACCAATGCGTCCAATCTCACCCTTCTTGATCATGTCAGGGTTCTTGTAGGTGTTTACAGCTACGAAGTTACCTTGATTTGAATCACCTTGGAGGTCATACACTGCCTGCGTTGAGAGCACTGCTTTGTACCATCCATCGGAGAATTTCGGTGCACGGTTTTGCTTTAACGTCTTTGTCGCTTTGCGCATTTCCACAACGGACATCGTGTCAGTTGCTGCAACTGCGGTTAGAGCCGCCTTGCTTCCAGCGTACTGAACAGTAGCGCCAGTGAACAACTCATTGCGGATAAGCGTGTCGATCGTCTCACCAGCGTTTTGACCCATTGTCTCAACTTTCTCTTTGAGACCTTTATCAATAGAAGTGAGAGAGAATAGACTTGTGACTTTCGCCACATTTCCATATTCAGCAACTGTTGCTGTGACATTGGCTGCACTAAAAGCAGCAGCAGACGGGTTTGTACCCTCTGTAAGTGCTGTGAGCGCTGCAGCGAATGGTGTTTGTCGTGTTAGAGTAACGACTTTACCGGCGTTTGCAGGGATCGATTGCTTTTCAGCCAATACGTCATAGACAGTATTGTACTCAAGCCTCTCCAAGAAGACCTTGTCATAGTAGGTCTGCATTTCCTGCGTCAACCCGGTTGTACTTGTTAATACATCGGTCATAATTTTTAATTAGCCCACGGGAGTATCTTTTCCAGTTCTGTAGAGGATAGCTCGTCGAGATTTGGTCGCTGTTGTTCAGCATTAGATACGCCAGTAGGTTGCGTTTGTTGTTTAGTTTCAATCTTTTTGTAAGCACTTTGCTGTCCTGTTTTGATCGCTTGACCAAAGTATTCTTGACCGATCTCTTCATAGCTCTTGTCACGCTCCGCAGTGAATGCCAACTTCATGAGCTTATCCTTGAATTGGGTCATCTCCGGGTTATCTTTGAGATAATTGTCCAGAGCTTGCTCTTCTTTCATCATGGCAATTTGTTGCTGGGTTTGCATAACCTGCTGTTGAAGCATCTGCGTCGGGTCAGCTTCTTGCCCCTGTGGTTGCTGTTGTTGCTGTTGGGTGATCAGCCGTTCGAGAGTGTCGGGATCAACGCCGTACTTCTTTTGAAGTAGGTCGGCGATCTTGGCTTTCTTACCAAGTTCTCCCTTATACTTGTCAGCCTCTTTCACGAGGTTGTACATCTCTTCGGGTGATTTACCTTTGAAGCGTTCATCAGCTTCCCACGGGTGGTGTGCTTCCTGCGGTTGGGTCTCTTGCGTTTCTTGTGTTTCTTGAGCCTCTTGCGCAGGCTGGGTCTCTACTTGCGTAGATTGTCCTTCAGAAGCAGAAACGTCCACTGCTCCTTGAGGGTCTGTAGTAGGATTGTCCATACTATCGATTGTTAATGAATTATCGGCTGTTTGACTACAACAGCCTTGAGAGAAGGGAATTATCCCTTCCTATCAAGACGGTCGAGTTCATCTTGCTTTGCGATGAATTGACTTCTGATGTTTTGTAATATTCCGAAGAAATGATCGACTGCGTGCTTTTTTCCTTTAACTTCCTTTAGTTCTTCCATTGTATCACAGTCGTATGCTGAGCGGAGTTCGTCTTTGTATCGCTCCATCTCTTTGGTAATGTGCTTTTTGAATTCGTCACTGTTTATCATGACCAGGAGTGAACTGAGGTCATCGAATTCGCTTTTCAATTCTTCCTTATACTTGTTGTCCATAGACTGATTGATTAATTCCTTGTGGGCTCATTCCTCCATTCATTGGCGGGACCATACCGGGATTCATTGGGCCGTTAGGCATAGGTGGCATTCCTTCCATCCCTCCCATTCCTTGTTGCATCGCTTCCTGTTCCATGAGTGGTTCTTCCGCTACGAGATTATCCAGTGTTGCATCCGTTGCTGTGAGGATGCCACGCATTGATGCAATGGCTCTGATCCATGCACGCTTTTCTTTTTCCGTCAGTACGTCACCTGCAAGATTGAACAGATCATTGAGTTGTTTTGCTGCGATATCTTTGTTGATGGCGACGTTCGTATCACCTTTGACTTTCACGTTGTATTTCACGTCATCCTTGCTTTGTGCCAGTAAGATAAAGACTTGTTCTCGTACCTCTTGCGGGAATATGCGAAGAATCGTTGACTCGTAGTCTTGCATGTTTGTGAGTTCCAGACGGAGGATCTTATCTCCAACATTTGCGAGAGCTTTCTTGAATCGTTTCTTGATGAGGTCAAAACGGTTTGTCGCATTGGTTTGTCTGAGTTGGTCTTGCCCGAGTGTGTCTCCGGTGTCTCCGCCTTGAATCAGATCATTAGCACCTGATGCGCGTTTGTGCTCGTCGTCCACGGTGTTCATAATGCTGAATACAGATTGCTTGACGTCGCTCATCTCGATCGGCTCCACGTCTTTCATGTCATCGACTTTGATCGTGCCTCCAGGCTTTGCCACAAGGTCACGGGGATTGACGTTGGCACCACGACGGACCTTCCACATCTTATTTAGTGTCCGTCCGGAAAGGACGA